>Ga0207967_1000074_pt1 | contig 57123 bp, 51 predicted proteins | sample LakWasMet20_HOW5_2_FD_183866 | JGI IMG/M metagenome (GOLD analysis project Ga0207967, IMG submission 183866) | Freshwater sediment methanotrophic microbial communities from Lake Washington under simulated oxygen tension - Sediment Metagenome... | ecosystem: Environmental > Aquatic > Freshwater >...
AAAAAGTTTCATTTTTTTTTTGGAAAATTCATTTTAGTTTGTACTTTAGCGAATATAATTCTAAAAAAACGGTCGCCTATAAAACACGTATACGCTTAATAAGTTCTAAGATTTAAACTACTAAACGAGAAGTTATGATTATGAAGCGTATGGATGACCGTGAGTTGATCACATCATATATTGACGGAAATGAAAAGGCCTTTGAAGTATTGTTAATGCGTCATAAGGATAAGATTTACAGATTTGTGTATTTGAAATTACGCGATGCTGATTTGGCACAAGATATTTTTCAAGAGACATTTGTAAAAATCATTAATACATTAAAAGCTGGTTCGTACAACGAAGAAGGAAAGTTCTTGCCATGGGCAATGCGTATTGCGCACAACTTGGTAATCGATCATTTCCGTAAAAGCAACAAAGTGCGAATGATTTCTGAATCTTCTTCTACTAAAGATGATTTCAATATTTTCAGCACACTTTCTTTGGAAGATAAAAACATTCAAGAAACAATGTCTTACGATGAGTTGGAAAAGCAAATGGTTGATTTGATTGATCATTTACCAGCAACGCAGCGCGATATTCTAAAGATGCGTATTTTTAGAGATATGTCATTTAAAGACATTGCTGAAGCAGAAGATATTAGTATCAATACTGCTTTAGGAAGAATGCGTTATGCCTTGATTAATATGCGTAAATTGATTGAAAAACACCAATTGGTAACGGATATCTAATGAAAAAAATCGTTGTTCTATTATCGTTCGTTGGGCTGCTTTCAGCATGTTCAACGGATGATGCTTGTAGCGGTTCTGTACACGTTAAAATGCGTAACAAAACCGGACTGGATGGTTGCGGATGGGTATTGCAATTGAATGATAATTCCTATTTAGAAGCGCAAAACTTAAACGAATTTGAAATAGAATTTGTGGAAGGTAAAGATTTGCATGTCAAATATGAAGAAGTTGACGGTGTGTCAATTTGTATGGTAGGTAAAATTGTAAAGATTACTTGCTTAACGGAGGATTAATCTAAGAGTTGAGATTTTTTCTGAAAGCTTCAATTTTTAAAACAATCTCATCTAACGATTCGTTAAATTCATTTTCAGAAATTACCACTGGACTCCCTAAGGGTTTGATATTCGAGCGCATAAGTACAGCAACAGCTTTGTTTTTTTGACTCAACAATTCTTCTGTATTCGTTATTTTGAAAGCTAAAATTCTACTTTGAGAAGCTTTTTTAATTTCAACACCATCAATGAATTTCCATTCAACTAGACCTATTGCGTTAGTTCGGCAAACAATTCCTTGTTGATTCAGAATTAATGTTTTTTTAGAACGTAAATTACGTAGGATTAGTAAAAGTCCAAAAACACCTAATACAACAAAAAATATAACGGGGAAATAAACTTTGTTTTTGTATTGCATCATGCCCAGTTTTACGGACACAATTATTAACAGGAGACCAACTAAAATCTCTGTAATTTTGTTTTTATGACTTTTATAGAAAGTGTGAGCGTCCATTTTTCTAATTATAGTTGCATGTGGCGCTCTTTTTTCTCCTCGAAAATGTCTGCAATTGTTACCAAAATACCTGTTTCTTCAACATTCCCAAAGTCTGGATTCACGGCAGTACCAAATGTTTTCATTGTTGGGGATAAGTTCATGTAAATATTTACAAGCGGTGGAATAAATTCACCATTTTCACGAACAGCGCTATTCAATACTTTGAATCCGTCTTTAAAATCCAAGCCTTTCAATTGTCCCTCAACATATGCACGGTCATAATTTTGAATCAAAGGATGAAACGGTTTCATCAAATTTTCTTTATCAGGGAAATAATGATTCATGAAATGCAACAAGAAATCGCGACTCGCAGTATTGTAATTCGGGTACATCGTTACTTTACCAAAGAAATACTTAATTTCAGGATTAAAAATCACCAATGCTCCCAAGCCATCCCAAATGTTATCTAAAGCAAATAATCCTTTACGCGGATTAACAGTTGGTTGAAAATTTGGTTGAACCCAAGAACGTCCTAATTCAATTGTGTAAGGAAGATAATCGTTTATAAAGCGTTCTGAGAAATCGAAATAATGAGTTGTTGAAAGTAATATTTCACCACTTGTTTCATCAATTGCTTCTGAACATTTGATGTAACGGTATCCGCCAACAATTTCTTCATCTTCGGGTGACCAAACGATTAATTGCTTGTAACATTTTTCGTTTGTATCAAATTCATCTAAATCTACTGGTAAACCTGTTCCTCCGCCAGAAGCACGGAAAGTAACTTCGCGTAAACGACCAATTTCTTGTAAAGTATTTGGAGCGTTATGTTGATCAATAATGTAAATTTCATTATCACCTTTACGTGTTTTACGCACAAAACGTTCAGGAGACAATTCTGCTTTGATGATTTCTTTATCTATTGGGGCAATAATATTTTCCATAATCTTATTTTTTAGCAAGGTCGTAAACCATCGCTTTTACATCTTGGGCCAAATCTCGTTCAGAGCGATTTTTATCAAATTCACTAGGTAAGATAGGCTTTCCAACTGTAAACGTCATTTTTTTGTTTCGCTGTTTAAATAATTCATTTGAAAGGTACAGCATCTCAATATTTGCTTTAATTCCAATGAATTTACGAAAATTCGCAAGTCTGTAAAAGAAGTTCGATAATTCTCCATCAATAAAAACAGGAATGATTGGCTGATCCATTCGAATTGAATAGGTGACGAAGGTTTTTTTCCAATCCAAATCACGCACTTGACCTTTGATTTTTCGACTCACCAACCCAGCAGGGAAGATACAAACAGCTTCATCGCTTTCAAATACATCATGAATTTGTTGGCGCACAGTTCCTTCATTTTTCCCGTGCTTGTTAACACCAACAAAAAGTCCACGAAGATTTGTTAGATTCATCAATAAATCATTTACGATAAATTTTAAATCTGTCCGATGATTTTGCAAAGCTGCAACAAGTGCAATTGCGTCCATACCGCCTAACGGATGATTCATAGCAATTATGACTTTTCCGTCTTTTGGAATATTTTCTATTCCCTTCACTTCAATTTGAATATTAAAATACTTGATGACTTCAGTACAGAAATCAACATCGTAATCATCCTTGTGATTAATTAAAAAATCATTTATTTCGTCTTGGTGCAAAATACGTTTCAAATACGAAATAACAAACCCAGGAAGCCATTTCGCTAGCTTTGGACTTTTGCTTTTAATCAAACGTTTGATGTCTATAAATTTTTCATCACTCATTACAAGTGCAAATTTACGAATATAAGATTGAATGGAATTTCATCTGAATTGACTTTTATCCACAAATTAGTATTGAATTCTTCCTTTAATTTTAGTTGTTTGAAGGTTATTCTTCCTTCAATATTGATTAGATTTGCAGTAAAATTACGCACCAAGAAATGATACAATTGTCTGAGCGCCTGTTGGCAATGGAAGAATCGGCTACGATTGCGATGTCGAGAAAAAGTAGAGAGTTAAAAGCAGAAGGAAAAGATATTATTTCCTTGAGCTTGGGGGAACCAGATTTCTTTACGCCTCAATTTATTAAAGATGCCGCTGTTGAAGCAATGGAAAATAATTTCACGATGTATACGCCTGTCCCAGGTTATGACGATTTACGTGAAAGTATTTCGTTGAAATTCAAACGAGATAATGGATTGGATTATACAAAAGATCAAATTGTAGTTTCAACTGGTGCTAAGCAATCCATTGCAAATGTTGTTTTGTCGATTGTTGGTCCTGGTGATGAAGTAATTGTTCCTGCACCTTATTGGGTTTCATATGTTGAAATCGTTAAGGTTGCTGAAGGAACACCAGTTGTTATTAATGCTGGTATTGAGAATGATTTTAAAATCAACGGAAAACAGTTAGAAGCAGCAATTACGCCGAAAACAAAAATGTTGATTTTCTCGACGCCTTGTAATCCAACTGGTTCAGTTTATACAAAAGAAGAATTAAAAGATTTAGCGGATGTTTTGAAAAAATACCCGCATATCGTTGTCATTTCTGATGAGATTTATGAACACATCAATTTCATTGGAAAGCACGAAAGTTTAGCGCAATTTCCAGAAGTTTACAATCAAGTTGTAACGATCAATGGTGTTTCAAAAGCTTGGGCGATGACAGGATGGCGTTTGGGTTATATTGGTGCTCCAAAAGTAATTGCAGATGCTTGTAATAAAGTGCAAGGTCAGTTCACTTCTGGAACGTGTTCAATCACCCAAAAAGCGGCAATTGCAGCAATGAAAGCTGATCCTTCAGTGTTGAAAGATATGATTGCAGCATTTAATAATCGTAGAAAATTGGTTTTATCAGCGTTGAATGAAATGCCAGGTGTAAATGCAAATGTTCCAGTTGGAGCATTTTATGTCTTCCCAGAAATTTCTTCATTCTTTGGTAAATCATACAATGGATTCACAGTACACAATGCAGATGATATGTGTTTGTATTTGTTGTCTGAAGCATTAGTTGCACTTGTGACAGGTGATGCTTTTGGCGATCCAAATTGTATTCGTATTTCTTATGCGGCTTCAGAAGAAACATTAACTGAAGCAATGAAACGCATTAAAGAAGCTCTAGCAAAATTAAATTAATGGATTTTAAATCAGTATTTGAGCAATTCAATGGAAAGCGCATTCTCGTAATCGGGGATGTGATGATTGATGCCTACATGCGTGGAAAGGTGAATCGCATTAGTCCTGAAGCGCCAGTTCCAATTGTTAGCCTTGAAAAAGTAGAAGATCGCTTGGGCGGAGCAGCAAATGTTGCAATTAACCTTGAAGCGATGGGAGCAAAACCAATTATCTGCTCGGTGGTTGGAACTGATTCTTATGGTACTGATTTGAAAAATCTGTTGGAAGAAGCCAATATCTCTTCTGAAGGATTGGTGTTTAGCGAAGGACGAAAAACAACTGTAAAAACGCGTGTTATTGGGAATAATCAACAATTGTTGCGCATCGATTCTGAGCAAACTAATCCAATTAGTCCGAAAGAAGAAACTGCTTTAATTGAATCGGTCAAGCAATTAATTAGCGCTGGATTGGATGGAATCATTTTTGAAGATTATAACAAAGGTGTATTAACGCCTGTAATCATTTCATCTGTGATTGAATTGGCGAATGAAAATGGAATTGTTACAACGGTAGATCCAAAGAAAGATAATTTTTTTGAATACAAGAATGTAACATTGTTTAAGCCGAATTTAAAGGAATTAAAAGAAGGTTTAGGTGTAGATTTTTCATTTGTGAAAGAGCCAATGAAATTTGAAGAAGCAATTGATGAATTGGAAGCTAAACTTAATAACCAAATTTCGTTTGTGACACTTTCGGAACATGGCGTTTTTATCAAGAAGGCTGATAAAAAGAATTATGCCCAAGCCCATATTCGTAACATTGCTGATGTGAGTGGAGCAGGAGATACTGTTATTTCAATTGCTACATTGTGCTTGGTTATTGGATTGGAAGCTGGATTAATCGCTGAAATCTCCAATATTGCTGGTGGATTGGTGTGTGAGAAAAGCGGTGTTGTTTCTATTAGTAAGAAGCAACTATTGGAGGAAACAATAAAATTATTGAACTAATAAACTTTATCCTTAATTCAAGTGTTTAAGGAGTAATTGCAGCTTTTGGTGCAGAAAATAAATAGCATGTCAGAAAGAAAAGTAGTAAAGCCATACGGTGATGTTGATCGTTCGAAGAAAGAAGAAGTGGCAGAGATGTTTAACAACATTTCGAAAAAATATGACTTTTTAAATCACTTTTTATCCTTAGGTATTGATAAAATTTGGCGTCGTAAAGCCGTAAATATGTTGCGTGAAATCAAACCAGAACGTATTTTGGATTTGGCAAGTGGGACTGGTGATTTTGCAATTCAAAGTTTAAAATTGAATCCAAAAGAAATTGTTGGAATGGACATTTCGGAAGGAATGTTAGAAGTTGGTCGTCAAAAAATGAAAAAGAATGGCTACGATAATATCATTACAATGCGTTTGGGTGATTCAGAAGATTTGCCATTTGATGATAATTACTTCGATGCCTTGACAGTTGGTTTTGGTGTGCGCAACTACGAAAATCTGGAGAAAGGTTTGGGAGAAATGCTTCGCGTCGTTCGTCCTGAAGGGAAATTAATTATTCTTGAGTTCTCAAAGCCAAAGAAATTCCCTGTTAAACAATATTATGCTTTTCACTCAAAATACATCATTCCGTTCTTCGGTAAACGCATTTCGAAAGATGAAAAAGCCTATGCTTATTTACCAGAATCGGTTGCAGCATTTCCGGAAGGTGAAGATTTTAAAAATATCATGAAATCATTAGGTTATAAGAATGTTCAATCGCGCTTAGTTTCTGGTGGAATTGCAACGATTTACAGTGGAACAAAGTAATGTGTTCGTCAACAGAAATACAATATCAAATTAGGACATGCGTTTTAAACCGTATGAAGAATTTCCTGTTCTTATTTTTGATGTTGATTTCGTTGAATTCTTTCACGCAGAAAGAAAAACCAATGAATTATCGTCGTTTTGATGAACGCACCTTGCATTTTGGATTCATGTTAGGTTTCAACTCTGCAAGCTTTACATCTTATCCTGTTGAAGATGCATATGCATTGTATGGTCTAAAATCATTAGTAATCAATTCTCAACCTGGCGGACAAGTAGGAATTGTTTCAACATTGAAATTGGGAACTCCAATCGTTCGTTTACGTTTCTTACCAACCTTGTCTTTTCAAGAAAGGGCTCTTGAATATTCGTATACGAATCCAGATCCTACGGAAACATTTGATTTGAAAGTAGAAGAGCGTGTAAATTCAACCAATTTGGATTTTCCCTTAATGTTTCAGTTTAGAACCTTGCGTTTTAATAACTTTGCTTCATACGTTTTACTGGGCGGACAATATTCAATCGATTTACAATCGCAACAAGATGCCTCGCAAAGTTTCATCGATCCATTTATAAAAATAAAAAAACACGATTTTCAAGGTCAAGTTGGCGGTGGTGTTGAGTTTTTTGCTCCCTACTTTAAGTTTGGTATTGAATTAAAATACTCACATGGCTTAATGAATTCGTTCATTCAAGATAACACGCCATCTTCTAAACCAATTGATATGTTATACAATCGTGTTTGGTGGGTTTCTTTTATTTTCGAAGGATAAGATGAGTTTAAATGTTCAATTTCAAATTTTACCTGAACAGGCTGATAATCTTGATTTAATTAAATCGAGAATTCAACAAGAATTGGGTTTAAAAAGTGATGACTTCACATTTGAATGGAAGAAGCGTAGTATTGATGCACGCAAACGTCAAATTAAACTAAACTGTTCTTTTGATGTCTATTTAAAAGATGAAGCACCAATCAAGGAATCAGTTTTTAATCCAACGGATTGTACGAATAAAAAAGCAATTGCAATTATTGGGGCTGGCCCAGCAGGATTGTATGCAGCTTTGCGTTGTTTGGAACTTGGACTAAAGCCAATTGTATTCGAACGAGGAAAAGATGTGCGTTCTAGACGTCGTGATTTAGCAATCTTAAATAAAGAAGGAATTGTAAACGCTGAATCCAACTATTGTTTTGGTGAAGGTGGAGCAGGAACTTATTCAGACGGTAAATTGTACACACGTTCAAAAAAACGTGGTGATGTCGAAAAAGCGTTGAAATGGTTTGTGCATTTTGGTGCTGAAAAAGATATTTTAGTTGATGCACATCCGCACATAGGAACGAATAAATTGCCTAATATCATTGTGGCAATGCGCGAAGAGATCATTAAATACGGCGGTGAAGTTCGTTTTGACTCTAAATTAACCGATATAAAAATAGAAGACAAAGTCATTAATGCAATTGAAATCAATTCTAAAGAATGGTTAAATTTTGATCATGTTATTTTAGCCACTGGACATTCTGCTCGTGATATTTTTGAATTATTGCATAAAAGAGGTGTACGAATTGAAGCGAAACCATTTGCTTTGGGCGTGCGCATTGAACATACACAAGATTTAATCGATTCTATTCAATACCATGGACGATTGAACGATGATTTTGTACCGCCAGCATCTTATTCACTAGTAACACAAGTGGATGGGAGAGGAGTCTATTCGTTTTGTATGTGTCCAGGAGGAATTGTTGCTCCTTGTGCTACCGAACAAGAAGAGGTTGTAACAAATGGTTGGTCTCCTTCAAAACGTAATAATCCGTATTCTAATTCTGGAATTGTTGTGAGTGTCTCTCCAAGTGATTTTCCCGGAAAAGAAAATGATCCATTTGTTTGTTTGAATTTTCAAAAAGAAATAGAAAAACGTGCTTGGGAATTGGCTGGTAAAACTCAAAAAGTTCCAGCTCAACGCATGTTAGATTTTGTACAAGGCAAAAAATCAAAAGACTTTCCACGATCTTCCTATCAACCCGGAATTGTAAGTATAGAGATGGATCAATTGTTTCCTAAATTTATTGCACATCGCTTGCGACAAGCATTTAAAGATTTTGGTGGAAAGATGAGAGGTTATTTGACGAATGATGCTGTTTTGCATGCACCTGAATCGCGCACTTCTTCACCTATTTCAATTCCTAGAAATCCAGAAACCTTGGAGCATATCGAAATTGCGGGATTGTATCCATGTGCTGAAGGTGCTGGTTACGCTGGTGGGATAATTTCTGCAGCCATTGATGGAATGAAATGCGTTGATGCAATCAATGAAAAAATAAAACATGAAACAGTTTAGTTGTTCGTTCAAGCAACGTTTTATCCTATATTCTACTCCTTTAATATTGATTTATTCTTCATTTGCTTTTGGTCAACTTGATACGAGCAAGGTTGATTATTCAAATCTAGAAAATTGGGCTGTTTTACCAGGTCATTATCCAAAAGAACTAGAACTATTCGGGCTGAAAAGATTGAATGATTCAATTGATGTGTTTTATGTTTATCCAACTTTATTAACCGATAAAAACGACGATAGGTGGAATGTTGAAATGACTGATTCAATTCAACATCAAAAAGTACTTGAAGGTGCAATTGAATTTCAAGTATCAGCTTTTACCGAAGTAGGAAATATATATGCGCCCTTTTATCGTCAAGCCCATTTACGTTCTTATTACGAATTGGAAAGTGGGGGTAAAGAAGCCTTATTGTTCGCTTATGAGGATGTTAAAAATGCGTTCGATTATTATTTGAAACATTATAACAATGGAAAAGGAATTATATTGGTTGGACATAGTCAAGGATCAACACATTTAGGATTTATTCTGCGTGACTACTTTGACGGTAAACCATTGCAGAATCAACTAGTAGCAGCTTATATTCCAGGAATTGGTTTCAAAGAAGATCAATTTAGTACAATTCCATTGATGGTTGAACCGCAAGCAATTGGTGGGTTTGTCACATGGAATACTTTTAAGCGAAAAGTAGATAAAGATTCGTTTAAATTTTATGAAAACAAAGCATGTATTAACCCAGTCACTTGGGATACAACTATGATTGCTTCAAGGGATTTGCATCAAGGATTTTTATTTTCGAATGGAAAGTTTTATAAGCAAAGTTTTAATACTTATTTGGGCAATGGAATTATTTGCATTAGTACTCCACATTTTCCATTTAGGTATTTGGCTTTTACGATGAAACATTATCATGTCGGAGATATCAATTTGTTTTGGGAGGATATTCGCCAAAATGTATTGATTCGCGCAAGAACCTATATGTTAAAATAAAAAAAAGGCCTTCATTTCTGAAGACCTTCTCTAAAGTATTTTGTTAAGTATTATTTTCTTACTAATTGCAAGAATCCATGTCCCGTATATTCTGTTCCATCAACTCCTGTAACTAAATATTTGTAAAAGTAAGTTCCTTCTTCAACAACGGCTCCACCATCTGTTTTACCATTCCAAGCTGGATTCATTCCTGTTCCTTCGAACATTTTGTTACCCCAACGATTAAGAATTGTCAAAGTGATACTTGCTTGATTTGTTACATCTAAATAGAATAAGTCATTTGAATTATCACCATTTGGAGTGAAAACGTTTGGAACAATGATTGTTGGAACAGGTAAAATACAACTTCCATCATCAACCATTGCAATTGGGTTGTAATTCAATGCTAGTGGATTTGTACATCCACATTCAACAATTGAAATTGTTGTATAAGCAGTGTCTCCACATGTTGGTGATGACAATGCTATCAACATAACGGTAGCGTTATTCGTATATGTTTGTGTTTGATTGCTTAAGTCGTTAACTGTCGCAGTGTTTCCATTTCCAAAATCAAAATAATAACTTGATGAATTTTGACTTGTGTTTGTGAATGTGACTTCTAGTGGATTACAACCAGCTTGCACATCTGCAGAGAATGACGCTACAGGTGGATTAAGCATATCAACAAAAACAGAATCAGAAACCTGACATACAGCATCCTCTACTGTTAAATAATACCAACCTGAAGGAATGTTTGACCAAACTGATGCCGTAGGCCCCGCAGTTCCAGCAGCGTTTTCCCATGAGTAATAAACTCCATGTGAAGGCGTAACTGTTTGACCAATTACCACCCCTGATACAGCACCGTCTGGTTCACAAGCACTTGCTGGGAATGAATAGATTGTATCAATTGCAAGCAATTGATTTATAACAAGGACGACACTGTCTTGGCGCACGTAGTTACAGCCATCATGAATTGTAACATAATATGTAATTGTATCATGCTCTAAACCACTTGATGGTAAAACTGTAGGATTTGTAGTACTTGGTGTTGACCAATTGTAAGAATACGGTCCTGTTGAATTCCCTATGGCAGTAACTCCAACTGTAGGCGAGAATGTAGGGCAATATGAATAAACAGTATCAACCAAATTGTATGTCATAGCATCTGGGTAGACACTGATTGTAACAATTTGTGAAGTACATTGATAATTTCCTAAAGTATCATATACCATTGCTTGGAAGGTTGTATCTCCTGTTGGCACAGCCCAGAAAGAATCAGTATCTGTTAAACCATTGTCCCAATTGACAACTGTATTTGATCCACAAGGTGTGCCTGTTGCATTGATAACAATGTTTTCAATTCCCCAGTTATCACAACAAGCTCCAGAAGATTGTGTTTGAATCCAACGAAAAGCGGTCGAGGTTGTTTGAGCTGCCAATGGAATTGGAACAGTAAAAGTACTCCATGAAGTATAAGGAGTTGTTTGGCCTGCTGAGACAATACTTGTAGAAGTGTTTGGATTTGTAGGTAGTTCAAATCCACCAGGAGAATAATAAACAATAGTAATCCATGTTGCACCACCATCTAAAGAATACTGTAATGAAACACCTTCATCTTGCTCGTCTGGACCTTCACAAGGCGAAGCACCACCTTGCATGGAATAAACCATGTCAAATGAAAGTACACCTCCACAAAAAACATCATATGATGCACTTGTAATTCCCGGAGTTCCTGAACCTGCTGAAGACGCCCAGTAATACGGAGTGTTTGTTGAGTTTTGACCACAAGGTGTGGAGAAACTTGTTCCTCCGGCTGCAGACCAACCAGCTGGAATACTTGCACTATTAAAGTTGAACGATTGTCCAGCGTTTAATAAGTTTGAAACTGATGTAATTAATACTGAATCACCAATACAAACAGTTGAATCCATTGGTGTAATTGTAATTGTACAAGAAGATTGAGCATTCACGAATCCGTTGAATGTTAAACCTAGAAAGAGTGTAGCGAATATTTTTTTCATGGCTTTATTATTCAACGATTAAATTTTTAATTACTGGTTGTTCAAATTTCCAACCACCAGCTAAATTCGGATTGTAAATTAAACGAATCAATTCTTTTGTATTGAATGAACAATCACCTTCTAAAGTAGCATGTGCTGGAACTTTCAATGAGTAATAAAACTCATATCCTTCAGCACAACCACTGCAACCTTCAAAATATTGAAGACCGAAGTTATACGTTAAGTTCTTTTCAGTTGAAGAAAGATTTTCTACTTTCATGAATGTGTAAATTAAAGGTTTTTCTAATCCTTCAATTTTACATTCTGCGCGCTTCAAATAGAAATTTACATCATTTTTAGATTCAATTAAGTTCCATTCAGAAGTTAATTCAAATTTACTTTGACCAAACACGGCTCCAGTAAATAGCATAAACAGTGCTGCGATTGCAATCGTACTATTTAATTTTAATTTGTTCAACATACAATTTTGTTTGTACCAATTAATACTAATAAAAGCAAATAAAGAGAGCGCCAAATTAAGCAACTTTGCTCTAAAAACATAATAAAAGTCGTTAAACTTCTGTTAGTTTCAGAAAGGAGACGTTGGTTTTTAAACTTTGGTTGCACTCAACGAATAGACCAATGGTATTTTGTTACCAAAGGGCAAAAGTTGGAATTTTTTTTCTTCAATTTGGATGGTTTTATTGAAGCAGTTATAGGGGGAGTAGTCGTATTCTTGGAAATTATCAATCCTTAACCCTTGATTGATTAAAGCCTGAAAAACATCCGCTAAACCATGATTCCAACAACAAAATTCTTGTTGAATAGGAGCTTCCTTTTCTGCATAGGTTCCATTTTCTAGTTCGATGATTGGTGCATCATTGAAATAACTATAACGAACTTCAGTGAAATCATCATCGTACATCCAAACTACCGGATGAAATTCTGCAAATACAAATTTACCATTCGGTCGAAGGAAATGAGAAACAATTTTTGCCCATTTGTTTATGTCAGGTAACCATCCAATTGTTCCATAAGAAGTGAATACAATATCAAACTTTTCGTTAAGATAGTGTTCAAGTTCGTAGATGTCACAACAAATAAAATTGACGTCCACACTGCATTTTTCTGCTAATTCTTGACCTTTTTCAATTGCTTTATCTGATAAATCAACACCTGTAACAATTGCACCTAAGCGAGCCAAAGAAATACTGTCTTGTCCAAAATGGCATTGCAAATGCAAAATTCGTTTTCCTTTAATATCTCCAAGTAAATCAAGTTCGATAGAATTCAAAGAGTTTCCTCCAACAATAAAATTCTTGACATTGTAAAAATCAGATTCAAAATGAACGGTGGTTTTCTCATTCCATGTTCTTCTATTAATTTCAATATAATTTTCTGCACTCATTGTTCTTTAATTATTATCAATGAAAAATTACATGTTTAATTAAATGATCTAAACACTTAATTTTCCATGATTCTAAAGCTATTGACATAATTTGAAAAAATTAACAAAGTTATTGTTGTCGACGCACAAATTCTGAAACAAGAATGCCTGTGGCAACACTTACATTTAAGGATTCAGCTTTTCCAAATCGAGGAATTGAAATAGCTTCATTTATGTATTCAATGTTTTCTTTTGTTATACCTTTTCCTTCATTACCCATCAACAAAACACCAGTCGAAAGTTGTTCTTTTTTGTAGATATTTTCTCCTTCAAGTAAAGCACCGTAAATTTTAGATTTACAGGATTTTAGCCATTTTGTTAAATCAACATAACTGATTTGAATTCTAAAAATAGCTCCCATACTCGCTTGTACAACTTTTGGATTGTAACAGTCAACCGTGTTTTTAGAACAAATGATTGTTTGAATTCCATACCAATCGGCAATTCTAAGAATTGTACCCATATTACCTGGATCCTGAATGTCATCCAAGGCCAAAACCAACTGGTTTTCAATCGAAGGTCGCGATTTTGTGATTTGAATAACCGCCAATGCTTTATTCGGTGTTTTTAAACTCGAAATCATTTCAAGTTCTTTTTCGCTTACAAGTTGATGTTCAAAATCTGCAAGACTATCTGAAATAAATGATTCAGTATACGCGATATATTGTATTTGATTTTTACAATAAATCATAGCTTCAAGAACCATTTTCTCCCCTTCAACAAGGAATAATCCTTCTGTTTCGCGATTTTTCTTCAGCTGTAAAGAACGAATCCACTTAATCTTATTCTTAGAAATTCCTGACACTTGATCAATATTATTATTTTTGTTGCTAACAGTTATGAAAAGAGCATTCAAATTTACATATATTCTTTTGATTTTAGGCGTATTTCTAGTTGCATGTAAGCAAACGAAATATGTTCCGAAAGAAAAATTCCTTTTGCAAAAGAATAAGATAAAGCTCATAGATGAAGGCGTTTCTGAAGAGGATGTAGTTGAAGTAATTCGTCAAAAGCCTAATTATAAAACCTTGGGAATTAAAATGAAACTGTGGGCTTATAATCGAATCGATTCAACTGCTGTTTCAAAAAAAAGGTTCAAAGAGAATTTAAAGTTACGTGAAGAAAATTTCCAATTACTTAAAAAACAAGATGCGATCAATTCGAAAAGAATAGAGAAGGCAAGAAAGAAAGGGAAAGATTTATATACTGAAAAAACGGTGCAGTTAAAAGATACTGTTAATCCTAAAATGTTCTTTCGTGAATGGGTTAAATATAAAATTGGTGAAAAACCAGTTGTTTTTGACAGTTTGATGTTTAATAAAACGAATGAGCAATTAGGGATTTTATTAAAAAATAAAGGATATTACTATGGTTCCATTGAAAGTTCAGTTAAATACAAAAAGAACCGTAAAGCGGTTGCGAAATATTCTATTACTAGCGGTCCTCAGTATGTGATTGATTCAGTTTACATTATTACTGACAATAGCACTGTCAAAGATGATTATGTGAAATTTATCAAGAAAACTGAAAATGTCAATTTGAAGGGGATGCCCTTTGATAAGGATATATTGAATGCGCATCGCGAACAAGTTGCTAAATACATGCGCGACAATTTATTGTATGGATTCAGTAGTTCGCATATCAATTTTATTGCTGATACGACATATTCTACAATGACTGTAACATTAGGTGTGCGTTTTACGGATCGCATGGTGAAATCTGATTTGTATGGCGATTCCTTGGTTCCCGTTAAATTCAAAGAAACTTGGGTGAAAAGTGTTTATTTCCATATTTCAGACACTACCAATTTTAATGGAAATTTTAAACAAACGGTTGAATCCTTAGGTCTTTCGTTAGTCAATAATAATTTCATTAATACGATTGATACATTACATTATAAGAAGATTAAAGATCCAGAAAATAAATCAACATTTGATACAAAGCGCATGGCTACGTTTCTGTACAATGGTGAAATGGGTATTGACCCGGGATTGATTGAATGCCAAAATTATTTAGAAGAAGGGAATGCGTACAAAGAATATTATTTGGAACGTACGTTTTCACGGTTAATGCAATTGGATTTGTTTCAAGTTATTAAACCTGTTATTGTTGAGATTCCAGGAACTAAATTCATTGAGGTGCATTATTATTTGGTTCCATCTGAAAAACAAACGTTTGGATTTGAGCCTAGAGCAACCAATTCGAATGGTTTCTTGGGGGTAGCTGCATCAGCAAATTATTCTAATAAGAATGTTTTTGGTGGAGGAGAAAAGTTGACTTTATCGATGAGTGGAGGTTTCGAGTCACAGCCACCAGTTTTTGCAACGACTTTAGATGGTCAGCAAATCCAACAAGCAGGAAGAAGTTTTAATACTTTTGAAATTGGGCCAAGTATCAAATTAGATATACCAGGTCTGTTTCCAGCGAAAGTAACAGCAATGTCAAAAAGGCAGCGTCCAAGAACGGTTATATCAACGGCTTATAATTATCAATCGCGTAATGATTTCAAGCGACATATCTTTCAGTTAAATTATTTATGGCGATTTTATGTTGGAAAAACTCAAATTTTTCAAGCAGGACTTCCAGGAATGTCGATTATTAAATTTGTTCGGATAAATAATCAACCTGAATTTCAAGCGAAATTAGACTTATTAAATGATTTGTTTTTGAAAAATGCTTACTCCAATCAATTTATATGGCAAGATTGGAAATTGACATTTGAATTCAACAACAAAGATAGAGATGATAAAAAATCGAACTTTTCACTGTATATGAATTCAACGATTGATCCCGCTGGAAATACCTTGTCAATGTTCAAAAGTATTCAAGATACCTTGGCAAATGGTCAACATACTATTTTCGGTGTTGGTTATTCGCAATTTATAAGAATGGACAATGAGGTTATTATGTCGAATCCAATTGGTAAAAAGAAAAGTATACATGCTCGTTTCCAATTTGGAGGTGGTAAACCTTATGGTAATTCAGCAACATCTTTACCTTATGACTATAGTTTCTTTGCGGGAGGAGCCAATGATAATCGTGGTTGGAGAGCAAGAGCACTTGGGCCTGGATCATACAAGTATTACTTAGATACGAATCGCACGGCGACGCAAATTGGTGATATTCGTTTGGGGGCTTCTACTGAATTCAGGTTTTCTTTTGGTCCTGTCTTAAAAGGTGCTGTGTTCGTAGATGCTGGAAATGTTTGGACGTTTAATGAAGATTCGAACCGACCTGGAAGTAAATTTTCATCGAATTGGTACAAAGAAATTTCGGTTTCAACAGGAATGGGATTACGAATGGATTTGGAGTTTTTCATTATTCGATTGGATATTGGATTGCCTCTGAGTAACCCAGCATTACCGAATGGTGAAAAATGGTTTTTCCAATCAAAGGATCAGTTTTACCAAGAATGTTTAGATAAATTTGGAGTGAATTACCAAAAGTATGTTTCAAGTCCTTATATACCAAATATCCATTTTGGAATTGGTTATCCATTCTAATTTTAGTCCTCCAACACAGTAAGATTCGCAAAGCGCAATAAGACTGTTTTCGCACCATGGTGTGGAAAGAAAATAGTAGCTTTTTTGTCAGCTCCGTCACCTTCTAATTTGGTTACTTTTCCTTTTCCAAAGCGATCATGCATTACATTAAACCCAACTTTTAAATCAGCAGTCGTTTTATTTGAAGCAGAAGAACTTGCTGATTTATTAATATCCGCAATTGCTTTAAACGAACCAGCAGGCGTTCCTATGGATTTGTTTAATCCACCTGTAAATGGTTTATCGAAACTTTGAACACGACCTGACAATGATCTTCCAGCTCCACGCTGTTGCGTTTCAATATTTAAGTATTGCGGATCAATTTCATCAATAAAACGGCTTGGTTCCGAGGAAACTAAATTCCCCCAAATAAAACGAGATGTAGCATAAGATAACGAACAAGTTGTTTTCGCACGAGTTAATGCCACATAAAATAATCTTCGCTCCTCTTCAAGTTCAGTGCGTGAATTTAATGCCATTTGAGACGGGAATAAATTCTCTTCCAATCCAACTAAGAAAACATGTGGGAATTCCAAACCTTTACTTGAGTGAATCGTCATTAAAGTAACATGATTTTTCTCATCACCTTTATCTTCGTCAGCATCCGTTAACAATGCAACGTCAATCATAAATTCAGACAAGGAACTATCACCTTCATCGCCTTGAGAAATGGTAAATTCTTTCAAACCAGCCAATAACTCTTCGATATTTTGGTAACGTTCAACTTCCTCAGGACCTTTGTCTTTTTCGTTGTACAATTCTTTTAAAATCCCAGAAGATTTCGCAATTGTTTGTCCCAAATCATACGCATTCATTTTGTCCAACGAGGCAGTAAAACTGTTGATCATCGTTGTAAACTCATACAATTTTGTTTTGGTACCTGTGTTAAGTGCAACTGGATATTGGTTTGTATTTGAAATTACATCCCACATACTTACACCATAATTATTCGCAGCAATAATGATATTTTCGATGGACGTTTTTCCAATTCCTCGGCGCGGGTAATTGATTACACGTTTTAACGCTTCTTCATCACGTGGATTGGTTGTCAATCGGAAATACGCCAATATATCTTTGATTTCCTTACGTTGATAAAACGAAAGTCCTCCATAAATTTTATACGGAATATTCAATTTTCTTAAGGCTTCCTCAAAAGAACGAGATTGCTTGTTTGTTCGGTAAAGAATGGCGAAATCATTAAAACTTGGAACACCTCCTTGTTTTAAATCGAAGATACGATTCGTAATAACCTTTCCTTCTTCGTTATCTGTTAATGTTCGAATGACAGCAATTTTTGCTCCTTCAGAATTATCAGTCCAAACATTTTTCTTGATTTGATCTTGATTTTTCGCAATGATACTATTCGCAGCTTCAACAATGTTTTTTGAAGAACGATAGTTTTGCTCCAATTTGAACAATTTGAAATCAGGATAATCTTTTCTGAAATTCAGAATGTTTTGAATATTGGCGCCACGGAACGAATAAATACTCTGCGCATCATCACCCACAACACAGATATTTTCATAAACAGCTGCAAGTTTTTTAACGATTAAGTACTGCGCATAATTCGTATCCTGGTACTCATCCACTAAAATGTATTTGAACTTTTGCTGATAATAGTGAAGAACATCAGGGAAATCGCGCAATAAAACATTCGTTTGAAACAATAAATCGTCAAAATCCATTGCTCCAGCTTTGAAACAACGCGTAACATATGTTTTGTAAATCTTTGCAAGTTCTGGACGTCTTGACTGATTATCTTCGTTTAAGATCTCAGCATTTTGCGCATAGGCGTCCGCTGAAATCAAATTGTTTTTTGCTGAAGAAATTCGTCCAAGCACCATTCCAGGCTTATAGACTTTATCATCAAGGTTTAATTCTTTGATTATGTCTTTTAGTAAACTCTTTGAATCTTGTGTATCGTAAATCGTAAAATTACTTGGGTAACCCAAACGATCGGCATTGTAACGCAAGATGCGCGAAAAAACCGAGTGAAATGTTCCCATTGTGATATTCTTTGCTTCACCGCCACCAACGATATGTCCAATACGTTCAGACATTTCTTTTGCGGCTTTATTGGTAAAGGTCAAGGCCATAACATTGAATGGATCAATTCCTTGTTCCATCATGTAGGCAATACGATATGTAAGTACACGCGTTTTTCCTGAACCAGCGCCGGCAATCACCATTGTTGGTCCATAAATTGACTCGACAGCTTCGCGCTGACTTTGATTTAATTCGTCCAAATAACTCATAGGGAAGAGAATATAGGCAAAGATAATAAAACGACCTTGAACGAATTGACGTCATAATCCAGAGATATCAACAATGACACTTTAATCAATGAACTTAACACTTTAGGTTTTATTAAAAATGGCTAACACAAAATCGTATATATTGGTTTAAATATTAAAACCTAGTAATATGAAACCAATTTTTACACTATTCTGTTTTTCCTTTTCACTTGTTGTTTTAGGCCAGAACTATTCTGTTAGCACACTGGCTGATAGAGATTCTCTTAAAATTGTAGCTCTTTATGAAAACCCAACTGATTCCACAAAATTATTGGCACTTGAAGACTGGGGCTATGCGAATGGATGGGTGAATTACAAGTTGTTTTCTGTAGATCTTGCAGGTAATTATTTACCTTTCAATTCACCAATAATTGGAACATTACGTTCACGTCCAGTTGAATTAGATGGGGAATACTTTTTTGCCGCAGAAACGCAATCGCTTGGAGTGGAATTAATCGTTTTTGACGGAACGACACCTTTAATTATTAATGTTGAAATTGGTGCTGTTGGCTCTGAACCGTACAATCTAAAGGTTGAAAACAATTTGTTATATTTTTCAGCTATCGTTGCAGGCGAACATCAGCTTTTTAGCTTTTCGCATGGAACTGGATTAAATCAAATTACTAGTGAAACGGATGCTATAAACCTCAATTTTATTTCTACGATTGATGGTAATATTGTCTATAGTAAGGATTACAGTGATAACACATCTGAATTAAGGAAGTTAAATAGTCTTGGCTCAACGGTCGTTTTGCGTAGTTCTAATTTTCTAGCGACTGGATGGTATACCACTTGGAACGATGCGATTAAAGATGGTACAACTTATTTGTTTTCAGAAACATTAACAGATTTTCAAGAAAGTAAACTTAGGGTTGTTGGTTCCTCTGATTTTGTAAATTGTGCAACCATTTTAGAAGAAAACGTTCTTAATTCTGGTAGTTCAGCACGTTTAGAAAAGTTGAATGGCATCACATATGCCAAATTGAATCATTATTACACAACGCTTGACGGCCAGATTTTTAGTCAGTTCTTTCCAAGTTTTTCACATGAAATAATAGAACTATTTTCTTTCAATAATGGTGTTTATGGAATTGCAAATGCAGTTGCTGGAGAGCCTGAAATGATTTACAAGTTTGAAGGAGGAGTGGCTACAGAATTATATTCTAATCGTCATTTACACTTAATTTTAATTAATAATCATGATGCGTATTTCAGTGACTGGAATCCAGATCCAACAATGCCTAGTGGAATTGTTCGCTTAAGCTATGACCAAATTGATACAATTCCAGTTTCATTAGATGGTTTTCATTCACCGTATGTTAATGCAGCATTGATGTGGGACGAAAAGTTGACTTTTTTATATTCAAATAGTCAACCAATTGATAATACAGACATCATGCAATTGGACGGTTTTCTTTCTGTTAGCATGCTTGAGAAAAGTGGATTCGCATTATTTCCAAATCCTGTAAAAGCTGAAAGTCCATTGATGTTAACGTCTCCTAAAGAGAGTTTAATCGAATGTTTTGATGCAATTGGTAATAAGGTGAAAACTCAAAAAATATTCCTTGGATATAATTCGATTGATTTAAACGGACTTTTACCTGGAACCTATTTCTTGAAAATTGATGAACATACGTTTAAGCAAATTATTGAATAAGCTTTAGAAATTTTAGTGAGACATTGAAGGTCAATAATTAAATTACTACCTTTGAACCCATAATTTTTTTAAATAGCTATGTCTCATAATATTAAACCAGGTGTTGCAACAGGCGACGATGTACAAAAGATTTTCGACTATGCAAAAGAGAAAGGTTTTGCATTGCCAGCTGTTAATGTTACAAGTTCAAGTACAGTAAATGCTGTTATTGAAACTGCGGCAAAAGTTAATTCACCTGTGATTATTCAATTTTCGAACGGTGGAGCCCACTACAATGCAGGAAAAGGTTTGTCGAATGAAAACGAAAAAGCTGCAATTGCTGGTGGTATCGCTGGTGCATTACACGTACATACCTTAGCAGAAGCCTATGGTGCAACGGTTATTTTACACACAGATCATTGTGCTAAGAAATTATTGCCTTGGATTGATGGATTGTTGGATGCAAGTGAAAAACATTTCGCTCAAACTGGCAAACCGTTATATAGCTCGCACATGATTGATTTATCAGAAGAGTCTATCGAAGAGAATATTGAGATTTGTAAAGAATACTTAGCTCGTATGAGTAAAATGGGTATGACTCTTGAAATCGAATTAGGAATTACTGGTGGAGAAGAAGATGGTGTTGATAATTCAGATGTTGATAGTTCTAAATTATACACTCAACCTTCTGAAGTAGCATATGCTTACGAAGAATTATTAAAAGTTTCCAATCGCTTTACGATTGCTGCTGCTTTCGGAAATGTTCATGGTGTTTACAAGCCAGGAAACGTAAAATTGACTCCGAAAATCTTGAAAAATTCTCAGGAATACGTTCAAGAGAAATTCAATACAGGAGCTAATCCAGTTGATTTTGTTTTCCACGGAGGAAGTGGTTCAACACTTGAAGAGATTCGTGAAGCCATCAGTTATGGTGTTATCAAAATGAACATTGACACAGATTTACAATTCGCATTTACTGAAGGTGTGCGCGATTATGTTGTGAACCATGTAGAATATTTAAAAACACAAATTGGTAACCCAGAAGGTGACGATAAACCAAATAAGAAATATTACGATCCGCGTAAATGGATGCGTGAAGGTGAGTTGACGTTTATCAAGCGTTTGGAGCAAGCATTCGATGATTTGAATGCTATTAATGTTTTATAATTTGAAAAAAATAAAAATTTGAGATTCGAAAAATTCTCAAATAATAAATAAAAGAAACGATGAGTTGGTTTAAAAGAAGCAAAGAAGGAATCACTACTTCTACAAGCGAGAAAAAAGAAACACCAGAAGGATTATGGTCTAAATGTTCGAATTGTAAGACCTTATTTACAATGGACGATTTAGAGAAAAATGCATTTGTTTGTGATCGTTGTTCACACCACGAACGTATTGGTTCTGATGAGTATTTTCATATTTTATTTGATGGTGGTAAATACACTGAGTTAGATGCAGATTTAAGTTCAGGTGACCCGTTGAATTTTGAGGATACAAAAAAATACGTTGATCGTGTTAAAGCAACGCAGAAAGCAACTGGATTGAAAGATGCAATTCGCACAGCCAAAGGCCAATTGGATGGAATGGATTTTGTTGTTGCTGCTATGGATTTCTCGTTTATTGGTGGTTCTTTAGGAGCTGTAATGGGAGAGAAGATTGCACGAGCAATTGATGAAGCAATCAAAATTAAAGCACCTTTCATGATTATTTCTAAATCTGGTGGAGCTCGTATGATGGAAGCAGGTTATTCCTTAATGCAAATGGCGAAAGTTTCAGGTAAACTTGGGCAATTGTCAGAGCATAAATTACCATACATTTCGTTCTTAACAGATCCAACAACAGGTGGTGTAACTGCTTCGTTTGCAATGTTAGGAGATATTAATATCGCTGAGCCAAATGCATTAATCGCATTTGCTGGTCCTAGAGTTGTGAAGGAAACAATTGGTCGTGATTTACCAGAAGGATTCCAAACTTCCGAATTCGTTCTTGAACATGGATTCTTAGATTACATTGTCGATAGAACACATTTGAAAGAAACATTAGCAATGTCATTGAAACTTTTCAAAAACTAATAGCAAGTCCCACTAAATTGTGGGACTTTTTTTTCAAATGGAAATTCAACTAATAAAATCAAACGAACTTCAAGTCTCTGAGTGGGCGGGAGGAACAACAACACAATTGTACATTTATCCTGTATCTGCTGATTTCTCAAAAAAGGATTTTGCTTATCGAATTAGTACGGCAACTGTGGATTTGGAAGAATCATCTTTCACACCTTTTCCGAATTACAATCGAAAGCTGATGATATTGGAAGGTGTATTGGATTTGTTTCACGATGATCAATATGCGATACAATTACATCCATTTGATCAAGATGCATTTTCAGGTGATTGGATAAGCCATTCAAAAGGAAAAGTGATTGATTATAATGTGATTTTTTCATCAAGTTATTCTTCTGAAATTTTTCATTTTGAACTTTCGAAAGGGGAAGAGGTAAAATTGAATTGCAAAGAAACAACCTTGCTCTATGTATTGTATGGTGAAATCGCAGTTTCAAAAGGTAGCGCACAACAGAAAGATGTGATCATCATTGAAGGTCAAGGTGAATTAGTGATTAATGCGATTTCGGATGCACTTATTGTTGTGACCGAAATAAATAAAATCGAAGAATAATCAAGGGAACTTAGGCGTTTCAAAAAAAAAGATTATATTTGCCCGTCGATTTACAGAAACATGGCGTTTTTGGGTCGGCTACATAAGAATCATTTAATTAAATATTGGCATGTACATTAATTCAGAAATTAAAAAAGAGATTTTCGCTAAACACGGTGGAGCAGAGACTAACACAGGTTCAGCAGAAGGTCAAATTGCATTGTTCACATTTCGTATTTCTAACTTAACGGAGCACTTGAAAAAGAACCGTAAAGATTTCGGAACACAACGTTCTTTGCAATTATTAGTTGGTAAAAGAAGATCTTTACTTGACTATTTAAAAAGAAAAGATATCGAAAGATACCGTGCTATCGTTAAAGAATTAGGCTTACGTCGTTAATTCTTGTACGAACACAACAAGTTTATTGGAGGGGGCATTCGAAGTTATTCGACTGTCCCTTTTTTGTTTTAAATGGACAAAAAATAAACAAAGCAAACAGTGTCATAAACGAATGAACTGTTGAAATAAACATGACGAAGTGGATCTTAAGTCTGCCGAAAGCTTTCGGCATCTTAAAGTCTAATAGTCTATTAATAAGCAATAAATAAAAGATGAATATAGGAACAAGAAAGTCAATGATGACCGGAGGGAAAGAAATTTCCATTGAAACCGGAAAGTTGGCTAAACAGGCAGATGGGTCTGTTGTAGTAAGAATGGGAGACACAATGTTGTTAGCAACAGTTGTAGCTGCTCCTGAAGCAAAAGAAGGAGTTGATTTCCTTCCTTTAACAGTTGATTACCGTGAGAAATACTCAGCAGCTGGACGTTTTCCAGGTGGATTCTTCCGTAGAGAAGCACGTCCATCAGAGAACGAAATTTTAATCATGCGTTTAGTTGACCGCGCTTTGCGTCCACTTTTCCCAGATGATTATCATGCTGAAGTTCAATTGATGATTCAATTGTTATCGTATGATGGTGTTAACAATCCTGATACATTATGTGGTTTAGCAGCTTCAGCTGCAATTGCTGTATCAAATATTCCATTCAATGGCCCAATGTCAGAAGTGAGAGTTGGTCGTGTAAATGGTGAGTGGATCGTTAATCCAACAATGGCTCAAATTGCAGAAGGTGACATCGATATGATGGTTGCTGGAACAATGAAAGACGTGAACATGATTGAAGGAGAATTCAAAGAAATCTCTGAATTAGAAATGGTTGAGGCTATTAAATTAGCGCACGCTGCAATTATCGAACAATGTAAATTCCAATTAGATTTAGCTGCTGAAATTCCAACAGCAAATCCTAAAAGAGAATATTGCCATGAAACTCATGATGCTGATGTAAAAGCAAAAGTATATGAGTTAGCAATGGAAAAATGTAAAGATGTAGCTCGTATGGGCTTGGCAAATAAAGCAAAAAGAACAGAATTGTTCGATGCGATTAAAGCTGAAGTAAAAGCATCTTATACTGAAGAAGAATTAGCAACAGTCGGTGGATTCATTTCTACATACTTCTCAGAAGTGAAGAAAAAAGCAGTTCGTTGGGTGATGTTACACGAGAACAAACGTTTGGATGGACGTAAGTTTGATGAGATTCGTCCAATTTGGGCTGAAGTTGATTATTTGCCAATGGTTCATGGTTCTGCAGTGTTTACACGTGGAGAAACACAATCGTTGACAACATTGACATTAGGTGGTAAAATGGATGAGCAGTTAATCGATGGAGTTACTTTCCACGGAACTGAGAAATTCTTATTACACTATAATTTCCCTCCATTCTCGACAGGTGAAGCAAAACCATTACGTGGAACTTCAAGAAGAGAGATTGGTCACGGAAACTTGGCCTTGAGAGCTTTGAAACCAGTTTTACCTGCTGATAATGCATATACAATTCGTTTGGTTTCTGATATTTTGGAATCGAATGGTTCTTCTTCAATGGCAACAGTTTGTGCTGGTACATTGGCGTTGATGGATGGTGGTGTTCAAATCACTGCTCCTGTATCTGGTATCGCAATGGGATTGGTTGCTGATGATGGTAAATTTGCTGTATTGTCTGATATTTTAGGAGATGAAGATCACTTAGGAGATATGGACTTTAAAGTAACTGGTACATCAAAAGGTATCACTGCTTGTCAAATGGATATTAAAGTGGATGGTTTACCTTACGAAGTTTTGATTCAAGCGTTGGAGCAAGCGAAAGGTGGACGTTTACATATCTTAAACAAAATCATTGAAACGATTGCTCAACCAAATCCAGATTTCAAACCACAAACTCCTCGTATTGAAGCGTTCAACGTTCCAAACGAGATGATTGGTGCGATTATCGGACCTGGTGGAAAAATCATTCAAGCAATGCAGAAAGAAACTAATACGACAATCACTATTGAGGAATTACCAACAGGTGAAGGTCGCGTTCAAATTATGTCAAACAATGCTGATGACATGAATGAAGCTACTCGTCGTATTAAACAAATTGCATTCCCTCCAATGGTTGAAGAAGGAGCTGAGTACGAAGGAAAAGTGAAATCAGTGAAAGATTTCGGTTGTTTCGTTGAAATTCTTCCTGGAACTGATGGTTTAATCCATATTTCTGAATATTCTTGGGAGAAAGTTGCTAAAATGGAAGATGTTTGTAAAGAAGGAGATGTATTGAAATTTAAAGTTGTTGGAAAAGATCCAAAAACGAAAAAATGGAAATTGTCTCGCAAAGTTCTTTTACCAAGACCAGAAAGAAAAGAAGAGGCAACTCAAGCATAAGTAAAAATTAATTCATTTGAGATTGTTGGCTAAAATAAGTCAACAATCTTTTTAAAATAAAAATTATGGCTAGTAGAAAAGATTTGAAAAGAAACCTAAACAACATGGTTTTCGATATCGTAGAAGAGTGTTTTACAATACAATTAATGGATGAATCAAAATTTGCTGTTGCAGATGAGATGATTGATAAAGCAGCTAATTTTCAAGAAGCAATGTTGACAAAAATCAATGGAGCCAAAACCAAAGCTGATTTCAGACCGATTTGTGAAGAAATTGAAAACACAGCAATTGAGTTTATTACAAAATTGAATGCGTTGTAATTAATTCAACAATTCAAACAAAATAAATTATTTTTAAAGCGGGTATTGTTGCCCGCTTTTTTTATTTCAAGAAATGGTACTAGATAAAAAGAAGATACTAATAGCAATCGGTTTACTTGGCTTTCTTTCAGTTTTAATTGCAACAGGTGCAAAAGATACATTTTGGAATGCTGTCGCATTGGGAGGCTTGATGATTTATTTTTGGGTATTTGAAGTTATTCCGATATATATTACTGCACTGCTACCACTTATATTATCAATTCCTCTTGGGGTATTGGATAAAAGTGAATTAGCGAAAGCATATGGTGACTCAAATGTTTATTTGTTTTTCGGTGGTTTTATTTTGGCTTTAGGTTTAGAAAAGTGGAATGTTCACGAACAAGTTGCACGTGGAATAATTGGTTTTGTTGGTGATTCAAAACCTAGAATTCTATTTGGTTTTTTAATGAGTACAGGCTTGTTAAGTATGTGGATTTCGAACACGGCAACTGCTTTAATGATGATGCCAATGGCGATGGCAATTATTCACGCTTTACCTGAAAAAGACCGTAAAAGCAAATTTGCTATTTTCTTATTACTATCTGTTGCTTATGCTGCAAGTATCGGTGGAGTAGGAACATTGATAGGATCACCTCCAAATACACAAATGGCAAGTATTCTTGAAAATACATTTCATATAAAAGTGGACTTTTTTCAATGGATGAAAATAGGAATGCCAATCAGTATTTTAATGTTGTTGGGTACGTACATGTTTTTCTATTTATCAATGGGGAAGGAGCGTAAAGAAAGCCATGCAGAGTTTAAATTGCATAAAACTCCATGGACAAAAGATCAATTAGTGATCGTTAGTATTTTTTTAATGGTTGTTCTGCTTTGGTCTTTTAAAGATTTAATTGTCCCATCTATCGGTTTTGAATACGGAGATGAAAACGTTGCATTATTTGGAGGGATTCTAATGTTTTTATTACCGAGTTCTGAAACGAAAAAACCATTTTTAAATTGGAAAGATACTGAAAAACTTCCTTGGGGAATTTTAATTTTATTTGGTGGAGGCTTGGCGCTCGCTAAACTAATGGAGCAAAATGGAGTAATTGAGAAATTGTCAAAGATGTTTAGTTCAATGCACGATTATTCATTTTATACGATATTAATTGCAGTTGTAGTTGTTGCAGTATTTGCATCTGAAGTATTATCAAATTTAGCAATGGTAAGTATTTTTGTACCCTTGGTTGCAGGATTCGCAATTGATCATGGATTACCAATTGAACAATTAGCTATTCCGTTAACATTAGGTGCTAGTTTAGCGTTTATGTTGCCAGTTGGTACTCCGCCGAATGCTATTGTATTTTCTTCAGGAATGTTGCATGTGAAACAAATGGTGAAGTATGGTTTTGTTTTGAATTTGATTGGAATTGTATTAATCTTCCTTTGTTCAATCTTCTTATTGTAATTAATAAGAAAATATACTAAATAAAAAAGGCTGTTCGTTATGAACAGCCTTTTCATTTATAAAGAATTGTAATTCTTAGTTTTTAACGATAACCTTACGATTCGATTCAACTGAACCATTCGATAAACTTACATTGTAAATTCCAGAAGCAACTTTACCAAGTTGAACTTGTTTTACATACGTTCCGTTTTGATTTTCGATTTGAGCATCAAATACTAATTTACCAGCTTCATCATATACTTTTAAAGTATATTTCTCTGTAACTGAAGCGTTGAAAGAAACATTAAAGTCACCATTTGATGGGTTAGGGTAGATTGATAATGCGTATACATTTAACTCTTCAATTCCTAAACCACTGATTGTTGTTCCTGCAGAAGCAGAAGAAGTACAACCATTTGTAGTTACTTTAACAGTGTAAACGCCATTTGCAGTTGGTGTGTATGTTTGACTAGTTGCACCTGCGATTAACGTTCCATTCAAATACCACTGATTACCTGTAGCTGAACTTGATGTTAACGTTCCTGCATTATTTGTAATTGTTGGAGTTGCTGGAGTTGCATTAACAGTAACAGTAACAGTATTTGAAGTAGCAGTTGTTGGAGATGGACAAGCTGCAGTCGAAGTTAAAATACATGTGACATTAGCACCATTCGTCAATGAAGAAGATGAATATGAAGCACTGTTAGTCCCAACATTTGATCCATTTACTTGCCATTGGTAAGTAGGAGTTGTTCCACCGTTAGTTGCTGTTGCAGTGTATGTTGCACTTGTTCCTGAACAAATTGATGTAGAACCTGAAATTGAAATTGAAGGTGTAACATATGCATTAACAGTTGTAGTAATTGCATTCGATGTTGCTGGATTGTTTGTTGCTCCAGACATATTCGAAGTCATAATACACGTTACAATTTGTCCTGTAGTTAACGTTGTTGTTGTGTACGTTGGACTATTTGTTCCAACATTAGCACCATTTACTTGCCATTGGTAACTAGGAGAAGCACCGCCGTTTGTTGGAGTTGCAGTAAAGGTAACAGATGAACCTGTACAGATTGAATTGTCAGAATCAGAAGAAGTAATAGCAACGTTTGCAGCAGTTGGAGAAGCTAACTGAAACGAATAAATACGTGTTTTCTTAGGGTTACCACTTGTACCACCTAACCATTCTCCTGTATGCCAGAAAGTTGTTCCATCAGGATCTAGTGCTGTATGAGCATAATCTCCAAAACGGTTAATTCCAGTTGTTTGTGAAAGGATACCTGCAATGGCTGTTGCTTCAGCAAACGTCATTGTGTTTAAAGGATCATTAGCTAATCGACCAGTGTAATATAAACCAGGATAGATAGTTGAAGAACCAGATTTAGCATAACACAATGCAATGTTTCCTAAATCGTCCATTGCAATTGATCCCATCCAACGGCTATATGTATCTGGTGTATAAATACCTTGTTGATATACAGACCAAGCACTTGTAGTTTGATTTTGACGTAATTCTGCCCACATAATACTGCGTTGAGTCGCACTAATTTTAACCGGCCAATTTACGACTACGGAGTTGTAACCAGACCATTTGGTAAATTGAGCACGATATTGCAGGACACCACCAATACCATCCAGTTTGTCAGATGTTCCAGGTTGAGAAATATCATTCCAACTTGAATTATATGAAGCATCAAATGCACTTGTTGCTACTGCCGTAACAAATGAAATTGTAGCAGTAGGTGTTGTTGGGACCCAGTTAACAGTCATTTGATAGATTTGAACACCATCAATTGCACCACCACCCCAAGCATTGTCAGAATAAGACATAATTGGACAAGGTGTACCTGACGCTGGTAAACCACCAATTCCATCTGCATCAGCAGGGAGAGGGCAGAAGAATCCGCCACCGTCTGGTGGATTGAATGTTGCGTATACAGAACGAGCAGAAGCATTTCCTGCCAACATAGCAGTTCTTTCGAATGCGAATACTTTTTGAGAAGATTGGTTTGATGTCATATAATAACCATCTTGCCAAATTGAGAATTTCAAATAATCAGGGAATGCTGGAGAAGTAAAAGTGTAGCAATACCAAGATCCAAGTGGGTCATTTGTTGCAGAAACAGCAATATATATTTTGTTTCCTGAAGTTCCAAATTGTGCTAAGAACCAACGATCCGCAAAACGATCATACATTACTATTGGATCTCCATCATTCGAAGATAAATCTGGGTTCCAAAGTGTTCCCATTGTAAAACTAGATACTGTTGCACCTGTTGTTTTGTTTACGATTCTACAAGTTGTTGCATTTACGGCTTGAATGTAGTGGGTTGCACTTGCTGCACCAGATGGATCATGTGGATAAGAACCATTGTTTACACCATTGATGTTGATTTTAGTTGTTGGTGCTGGACGCGTACCATTTTCAGTTTGGATGAAACTTGGATCATTTCCAAAGTTACCTTCTCCTTTTTCTAAAAGTGGGAATTTTTGTGGTTCTCTGTGTTTACGATCTTTCGATTCTCCACTTTTCTTGCGCATATTACTTTTTGCAAGTTTTTTCTCATTTACTGGATTTTCTTCTAAAAGCTCTTTCAATGGTCTCGAAACCATAAAGCTTTCACAGTAAATTACGCCAGTTTCTTCAGTTTTTTGGGCCATGGATTGACCTGTCGAAAGCGAAGCAGCGCATGTTAATAAAAATAATAATCTTCTCATAGTTTGATTTTTGAGTTTAAGCTTTGCTAAAATAATACATTTTAAGTTTCTTGTCAATAGAAACAATTAGAAATATTAACATTTGTACGATAACTATTGTTTATTTTTGAAAAAAATCTCACAAATGAAAGTGCTTCTTTCTCCCGCAAAATCAATCGATACTAACTCAATTCCTGATATTAAGGGTACAACCGTTGGTTCATTTCTTAAAGAAAGTGAACAACTCGTGAATAAATTGAAAAAATTTTCCGTCAAAAAGTTGGAATCAACAATGCATATTTCTCGAGATTTGGCTGAGTTAAATAAAGAACGTTATTCTTCTTGGACAATTCCTTTGGAAAGAACTGAAATGACTGTTCCGGCTGCATTCGCTTTTAACGGTGAAGTATATCGGGGCTTGGAGATTCAAACTTTTTCTGATGAAGAATTGGTGAAAGCTCAATCTGTTATTCGGATTTTATCTGGAATGTATGGCATCCTTAAACCGCTTGATTTGATGTATCCTTACCGTTTGGAAATGGGGACAAAATGGCAAATTACGCCTAAGCAAAAGAATTTGTATCAGTTTTGGGGATCCAAACTTTCGAAATACCTGAATTCCGAAACGGAAAAAGATGAAATGATTGTCAACCTGGCTTCTTCCGAATATTTCAAAGCAATTGATAGAAAAACCTTGAAGTCAAAAGTGGTTACTCCAGTTTTTAAGGAATTTAAGAATGGAGAATATAAGATTGTTATGATGTATGCGAAACATGCACGAGGGGCAATGGCACGTTACATTGTTCAAAATAACATTACGAATGTCGAAGATCTTAAATTGTACGCTGTTGATGGTTATTCATTTGATGTGAATCAATCAACGGAAGAAGAGTGGGTGTTTACGCGATAAACTAAAAATTCACATCTGGACTTTTTTCTAAAATGTCCCACGTATGATCAGCCAAGAGACGAACGGTTGCAATGAAGGTGAAGTTATTTTTGGAACGACCCCATTGATTTGGAGCAATTAAGGACAACAAATAATCGCCGTTTTCTTTCGTGTACAAATGATACACATGATTAATCAACGGTTCGAAACGCATTTCAGCCATATAAATAAACTCTGAAATTGATTTTCGATCATTCAACCTCTTCGCTTGTTCCGCTAATAATTGCATTTGCTCATAAATCTGACCCAACTGCATATCAGTTTGATGTTCCATTGCTGAAAGTGCACGCCCTTTGATTTTTCCTTTGTCTTCAGGTTTTACCAGCGCGCTTCCTGCATGATGTGGATATTCCAGGGAATGTGGATTCTCCGTGATTTTATCTGGGTCTATTGGATTGATGAAATCTTCGCTCATATTCATGTTATCTATAACCATTAAAATTAAGATTTGTTTTAGAAACTATCAATTTTCTGAAGTGAAGAATTGTTGAATTTCATTTAAAACTTGTTCTTGAACTTCCAAATGCGGATGATGTCCACAATTCGGTAATATGACTGTTTTAGCCTTTCCACGAACTGATTCTTGAATCAATTCCAATTGTTTTTTTGTGCCGTATTGATCATTTATTCCTTGAATTGCTAGGACTGGACAAGAAAGAGATTGTATGTCCATACAAATATCCCAATCCTTAAATTCTGGGCTTTTCCACGTGTTTGCCCAAGCAAAGAATAGGGCTTCCGTTTTGTCTCCGTGATATTTTGTAAGGCCAACTAGTTTTCCTGCTTCATACGCTTCAATTGCAGGTTGAATTCCAGCGATCGTTTCAGGTTCGTTGATTACATGCGCTGCCATTGTTACACATGCTATTACATTCTTTGGGAATTTAGCAGCATACAATAAAGCAATCGTTCCTCCATCAGAGTGACCAACAAGAATGATTTTCTTGTCGGATGAAAAGGCAGTTGTGATTAATTCGTTTAATTCAATCCACGCGTAATCATGCAAATAAGATGATGTTCGTTTACTAGAAAACGGGGAAGAGTTCCCATGACCTTGACGTTCATACACGAATCCATCCAATTGCAATTTCTTACACAAGAGATCTGGAAAAGCTTTCCATTGTCCAATTGAACCAAGTGCTTCGTGCAGAAAAACCAAGATTATATCTTCATTTCGGTTTTGTTCTACTCGAATGGTTTGAGCTGCTATAGTTTTATGTTGAAGTTGAATGTGTGGCATAGATTCAAAAAAAAAAGGGACTCAATTGAATCCCTATATTTTTTTATTCCGAGGAATGATTATTTATTTTTTACGCGCTCAACATAAACTCCAGTGCGTGTATCAACTTTGATGACTTCACCATTGTCGATGAACAAAGGAACTTTTACTTCAGCACCAGTAGCAATCGTTGCAGCTTTCATTGAGTTCGTTGCTGTATCACCTTTCACACCTGGTTCTGTATATGTTACTTCAGAAATAATGTACATTGGTAACTCAACAACTAAAGGCGTTTCTTCTTCAGCATGGAACAAGATGTTACAAATCATTCCTTCTTCTAAAAACAATGGTTTTTCAATCATTTTACTTGGAATGTTCACTTGTTCGTATGTTTCATTGTTCATGAAAACATATTCACTTCCTTCTTGATACAAATATTGGTATTCGCGATTTTCAATACGAACTGGATCAATTTTATGCCCTGCAGAAAACGTATTGTCTAACACTTTTCCTGTTTCGATTTGACGCATTTTAGTACGTACGAACGCTGGACCTTTTCCTGGTTTAACGTGTTGGAATTCGATGATTTGGTATAATTTATCATTGAATTTGATACATAAACCATTTTTAATATCTGCTGTAGTTGCCATGCTAACTTATTTTTTTTCCGTGCAAAGATAGCATATTTTCTATTTTAAAAAAGTAGAGTGTCTTGAAATTGCAAAAGGCGTAAAGGATTGTTGTTGCTCAGCTATTAACCTGAGTTCGGTTATTAAATTAATTCATGAAACTATTTTTATATCTATTTCATTGTGTATCTTCGAATAAAATAAAACAAAATGGTAGAATATTGGCATAGTTTATCGAATGTGAACAAAATTAAGTTTGTTTTAAGTATCATTCTAGGAATTCTAGGTGTTGTATTTGCAACTTTGAATTGGACAGAACAAGAAGTTCATTTGTTAGTCACTAAGATGAAAATGCCTTTAACCTTATTGATTATTTTCTCTGTCGTAGTTGGATATGCTTTGTCCTTCGTATTTAGCTATCGAAAATTCCGTGCTAAAGATCGCGAAATTGATGTATTGAAAAAGGAAATTGAGGAGTTGAAAGAACAAATTTAAGCTTATTTCGAACTTCTTTTTGGTCGTTTTTCTAAATTACCTTGGCAATTTGGGCAGATAAAGTTCAAAGCATTCTTTGTGCATTCTTCACAAAAAGTACACTCATACGAACAGATGTAGGCTTCATCACTTGCGTGAGGCAATTCTCTGTTACATTTTTCGCAATGTGATTTTAATTCCAACATATCAATGAATGTATTGACTAAGGTTTGCGTAAAATTTGATGATAAACGCAACTGGGAAAACAATTAATGAAACGAGAAAGATGTTTAATCCGTGTTTACGAACTGTTTCATCATACGAATAAACTTGTGTGCCATTCGGTAGATTCTTTTTCGTTTTCCACAGAAAGTAGCCAATCAATAAGCCAAAAAATCCTCCACCAAATGCCATGATGTAGCCAAATGTGATCCATCCAGTTTGTCCCGATTCTGGTTGTGATAATTCTTCTAGTCTTTCTGTTTTCTGCAATTTCAATTCCTTTTCATCGATTGAAACATTGCGGCTTTCTAATATTTTACGACTGATGGCAATATCGTGTTCGCTCCATTCAAATGAGTGAATCAGCACATTTTTCAATTCATCATCCGTAAAGTGGAATAGGTAATAATCTTTGTCTAATTCGTCAATTGAAACCTCATTTGCTTCAATCAACAATTCATCCGCACGTTCAAAATCAGTTTGATTTAGGCTTAATTCGTATTTCGGATGAACAGAAGCACCAGCCATTGTTCCTTCTAAATCAGTAGTGTTAATGGCAATTTTGGATGGAATTGAATGTTCTCCAAACAATTGTTTTACATATTCAGCTTCTTCGAGCGTAGAATATCTTCTAAAGACAACAAAATCTTGTTCCATGATTTAAAGGTTAAATTTCTTTTTGAAACCTTCTAATTTCGCTGAAGGCACAAAGAAGAAATCACCTTCTTCAGCTTGTTTTCCTGTTTCTTGAATAAACTTGAAATCTTTAATTCCGAATTGTGTATAACCCAATGAAGAAAACAAGTCCATCATTTCAGGAAGATTTTTTTCTGCAATTTCAATTTGAACAAAAGGCAAGTGTTTCTCTAAAATTGGTTTAATTTCTTTGAAAACATTCAATTCGTAACCCTCGATGTCACATTTGATGTAATCCAAACGATTTAAATCTGCCAACAATTCACTTCCTTTGACAATCGCAACGTCTTGTGTTGCGTGTAATTTTTTCTCCTCTTCAGATTCAGCGATGTGCGGCAAACCTGTACGAATCATTCCATTTGATTCAGGTAAAACCATTGTAATTGTTCCCTTCTCAGTTCCCAGCGCAACATTGTACAAAGTAACATGTGGAAACTTTTTCATGAAATAAGAAAGCGTTTCAAAGAAAACTGGAACTGGTTCGATAGAGATTAATTTACCTTTATTGGCTAAACGTGCAAAGTTTTTCGAAAAATAACCCAAGTTTGCTCCAATGTCTAAAACAGAAAAGTTAGCTTCAATCAATTGCTTCACCATGTAATGGTATTTGAAGCGTGCATCATTTTTTAGGAAACCAATTGAATACAAAAAGTAAAAGCTTCTGTGCAGTGTTTTAAGGTAAGCACGTTGGCTTAACAATTTGAAAAGTAATTTTTTTAAAGTTCCCATCTGTTGATCATCAATAAGAAAACGAAGTTAGTATTTTTTTAATGAGTTTGAATCCAAATGGCGGGTTTAACGAAGATGAAATTCGTTATATTTGTTGCAGAGGTACATCCACACGATTGGAGCAGTGACCTTATCCGTTTATCGGAGCCCATGCAGATTCTCTTGAAGCTTAACATTTATGACCATCAAGGAAGTCTCAGGCAGGCAATGGCGGGCTGCATCTCGATTTATCGAGAAGAGATGATTTCAAACAGCAGATTACAGCGACTGTCGGCAACCTTAACCGTGTTTTCTGAAGCTTCAGAAAACCCAACTGCATGGGTTTTTTAGATTTGAAGATTTGAAGATTTTGAAATTCGAAAATTTCCTTCAGGTTGGAATACTGGGATGATAGGTTTTGTAAAATTTCAATATTTAAATTTTAGATCCTGATGCTAACCCATTTATTGTCTTAGAAAAGTCTCTCAAAAAGTAGCATGATTCATTTCTTCCAACAAAAGTCACATGCGTTCCAAAAGAAATTACATTGGTTCCAACCATAATTCCAATCGTTCCAAATTAAATCACACACGTTCCAACTAAAATCACACGCGTTCCAATAGGAATCACAAGCTTTCCAACTAAATCCTATGCGTTCCAAAGAAAATCACATACGTTCCAACTAAAATCATAAACGTTCCAAAGTAAATTATAAGTGTTCCAAAAGAAATCACGATCGTTCCAGAAAATTTTACATTCCTTTCAAAGGATTTCCATGTCATCCAAAAAAGCGAAAAATATCTTCCTGTTTGTTCCATATCTTTTCCTCCAAAAATTATTATAAAGATGAAATGTAAATTGAATTCAAAAGTTTGATTAATTTAAGTGTCCAAATAATAGGTGTTTTACAATTTAGCCATTATGAAAAAAACAACATTGTTTATACTCATTGCATTTGGTGTTTTCGTAATTTATAGTTTGACAACAGTTTTTTTGAATTTAATTTCAGTTACTCAAAACAATAAAAACTTCAAGCTTGATTATGTCAAAAAAACAATTGATTTAGAGCCTTCTGATTCTTTGATAGTCGGTAATTATCTCAATGGACAAATCCAGGAATTGTATACAAGTAGATTCAAAGATGGTAGTTATCTTTCGTATATATCATTTAATGATAATAGTGTTTTAGTCATCCGGAAATTAAAAAAACAGCTTAAAGATCTGAAAAAAATCAAAATAGATTTAAATAAAGAAACTGAAACGAATGATCTAATTGGTTACGATATCGAAGAAGTTTTCCCGTTTAATTATCGAATCGATATGGACAGAGCAAATACTTATATAAATAGAATTGTTGTTTCAGATGAAAATGTTTCGTTGCTTAAACAAGATGAAAATGAAATACTCATGACTGGAATGCTATCTGAAATGTCCTTTAATTCCACTAAAACCAAAGTACACGAATACTTGAATTTACAAGATGAAACTTTTTATAGTAAAGCAAAGAATTCAAATATACTCGTCGTTAATAAACTAAAAAACACCTATTTATACCTTGTTGTTTTCGATAAGAAAAGAGATATTGCGAATAAACTTATGTCCAAATTAAGAAATTAAATTATTGGAAATAAGTAATAATAGACATGTTTTAAATCATCACAAAATCTTCACTTCCGTTCTTCGGTTTTCTTGATGCATATCCTCTGGACACGTCACGTTGTTTTTGCACTTGTTCAATAATTGTGTTTCTCCATAGCCTTTGGCTGTGATGGATGATTTTCTTACACCTTTCGAAATCAAATAATCAACGCAACTTTGTGCACGTGCTTGTGAAAGTTTCATGTTGTATGCGTCACTTCCGCGCGCATCTGTGTGTGCACTTAATTCAATCGTTAAATCATTTTTCTTTATGAACTCAGCCAATTTATCCAAGGCGATTTTACTTTCTGGACGCAAGGTAGATTTGTTTAAATCATAGAAAATGTTTTCCAATTTGAATTTTTCGCCTTTTACGATAGGAGGGAGACGCAATTCCAAATCGATAACTTTGTCGTTTTCGTTTGTACTGTTGAAGGCTACGTTGTCGTCCAAGAAACCTTTTTTCGAAGCGTGTGCCCAATACGATTTATTGCGGTCAACTTTCATGGTAACCATTCCTAGTTCATTCGTGGTCATGGTTGTGTCTTTGTTGATGGCGTAATCCGTAACACTCGTTGTTGCCATAGGAATGATTTTCCCAGTTCGCGCTTCAACAACACGTAAATGAATTTGAATGGTTGTTGGTTTTAATGCCAATTCACAATAAAACGTAGAATCTTTTTTGATTCCTTGTGTGGAAACCAAGGCTTCTTTTAGCAGAATGAACTCTTCTTTTTCGGTATAAACTCTGTAATCTTCATTTAAACTGATACTTGAAGTAAATTGTCCAAATTCGTTTGAATACAAGGTATCAATTTGCTTATTTGTCTGGTTTTGGAGATAAATCACTTGATTCGCTAATGGCTCTTGCTCGCGGTATTGCGCATAAACAATTCCATTCAAATTCACGTGAATCGGACGTTTCTTATAGTTATAAATTCGATCGACGTTGTCCCCACGATTACTTGAAATATATCCTTTTAAACCAGTTGAATCGAGTATCAGTCCAAAATCATCATGACTAGTGTTTACCGGATAACCAAGATTATTCACAGTTGTCCCACCTTGAATTTCAATGCTAAAGACATCCAATCCTCCTAATCCAAAATGTCCATTTGAAGCGAAATACAAGGTGTTGTTTTGCACGAAAGGAAATAATTCGTTTTGAGTTGTATTGATTGTTGGACCAAGATTTACCGGTTCAGACCATTCGCCATTTTTCAAACGTGAAACATAGATATCCGCTTCACCGAAACCACCTGTTTTATCACATACAAAATAAAGTGCTTGATCGTTTTCGGCAAAGACTGCATGTCCGGTGTTGTACAAATCGGAATTGTATTTAAACGGTGTTAATTCTGTCCATTCGCCATTCACCAACTGGGAGAAATACAATGAAAGCATGATGGTTTCTTTCCCTTTTTGTTTTCCCAGGGTGTTTTTGGTAATTACCATCCAATCGCCTTTCGAATTGAAACTTACAGGACCGTCATGCGCTTTTGAAAGGAAATTGTCTTTCAATAATTCACTTTTTCCAACTGTTGAATCATTGATAAATTGTACTTGTTGAAGATTGATGTAATAACTGTCGTCCCAACCATACGTCGGATGAATTGCTTTTGTGTTCACCGATTTCGAAGCGTAAACTAATCCATTGTTAAAGAACGCCGGAGCAAAGTCGCCCATTCCAGAATTAAACGCTGATTCTTTGATGGAATAAAGCGATGAATCCTCAAACAATTGAGCAAACGCATCTTCCTTGGATTTTAATTGTTTAAAGAAGGCATTGTTAGGAAACAAGGTTGTACTTTCGTGAATCAGCATTTTGCTTGCGTCATATTTTCCCGTGTAACGCAGTGCTTGGATGTACAACTCACGATCTTTTTCCGTTAAATGATTGCTCGTTTTTAAATGCTCAAAGTGTGAACTTGCTTCTTTCATTTCAAACAACTGAAAGTGACAAACAGCTGCTCTTCGAACTAATTCCCAATCTGCTTCAGGTTTTGTTTTCTCTTTCAGAAATTTTGCACTGAGTTCGTCGTACATTTCTACGCACAATGCATATTCCATTCGCCCAAAATGTTCTGCAGCCACTTTCGATTTTAACTGTCCAAACGATTGAAAAACGATTAGACTAAAAAGTACAATGATTGATTTTTGCATCTTAAAAATATCTTGGAGAAGTTAAGGCTTGTTTCTTTGGTTTGATGTCGTATTGTAACATGATTTCATGCGAGCCCGATTGATACGAGCGCAATCCATTGATTGGAAAATCATAAACATATCCAACACTGAAGGTTTGCTTGATATTGTAAACGATATTCACACCCATTGCTTCGTGGAAACGGTACATTAGGCCTGTCCATAATTTATCGTACATCAACAAACTAAGATTTGCATCGATTGTGATCGGTGAATTGGGCGTGTATTTTATCAAAGTGGAAGGTTTTAATTTGAAAACAGAATTCAAATCAAACACGTAACCAGCTGATACAAAGAAGTGACGTTTTGTAATCTTTTCAAGAATGTTATTCACTTCAATTTTCGATTCAAACAAACGAGGAACAGAGAAACCAACGTAATGTTTCTTCCCATAATAATAAACTCCAGCGCCAAAATTTGGTTTTGTGGTCGAGAATGAACTTCCGTAATATGGGTCTGTTTGATCAATCACAGTTGAATTCGAAAAATCATATCCCATTGCATCGAATCCACCCGTAATTCCAACTGCCAAGCGATCTTGTTTCTTATTTAACTGAATACTTGAATTGACATCTAAATAAGCTGAAGTCCTAGTTCGAGTTCCTATTTGATCGTTGATTATGTGTCCGCCAATTCCCATTGACTTATGAAGAATAGGAGCGTGGGCACTGAACCATTGTGACATGGGTGCGCCTTTGTAACCAACCCATTGAAAACGAGCAAGTGCTACCGCGCTTATTGCATCTCTACTTCCGGCGTATGCAGGATTGAAATACAACGGATTGTACATGTACAGCGACATTTGTTCATCTTGTTGACCATACGAAGAAAAGGCTGAACTAATAAAGAATACTATGAATAATTTTCTCATCTCTCTCGGTTTAGTATTGAACATCGATATATCCTTTGTAAGTCGTGTTTTCTCCTTCATTCAGTTCAATTATGTAGAAGTAGGTTCCAACTGGAACTTTTCCATCCTTGCCATCGATTGTTGCTCCACGATTCACTTGTCCGTTCCAATCATTGTTGTAAGGTGAAGAATAGTAAATTAAATTCCCCCAACGATTGAAGATTTGTACGACTGCTTTATCGAAATTTTCAATTCCAGGAATTACCCAATTATCATTGTGATTATCAAAGTCGGGAGTAATTAAGTCTGGAATGAACAAACAATTTTTATTGTTCTCAACCAAAATGTACGTTGAATCAAACCCAACACAACCATTTGTATCGATTACAGTAACGATGTACCATCCAGTTTCCTCGATTGTTGTTGATTCGATTGTTGGATTTTGAGCTGTGGAAGTGAAAGAATTTGGGCCACTCCACGAATAACTAGATCCGCCTGAAGCATAAAATGTTACTGGTGTTCCAGGACAAAGCAATGTATCGCTTGGAGTTCCATATGCAGGAACTGAAGTAATGATTTTTACATAAATACTATCTTGATTTGCACAAGCTTCTAAATCTGTTCCTGTCAACACATACCAACCTTCATTGATTGAACTTGCATTTGGGATCACAGGATTCGGAACAGTTGAAGAAAAGCCATTTGGTCCTGACCAGTTATACGAATTCGCGCCATTTGAACTCAAAGAAACAATTGCATTTAAACAGTAAACGTCGTTATTTGCAGATGAATTTAAGGTCAGATTTGGAAGATTTAAGATTGAAATTAGGATTGAATCTTCACCTGAACAGCCATTTACATCTGTTCCCGATAAATAATAATATCCAGCTAAGAGATTCGTAGCATTTGTGAATGAAATTGAAGAATTTGCTGAAGCAAAACTATTTGGTCCGCTCCATGAATAATTTGTCCCTCCTGAAGCATTCAAGTTAAAATCTGCATTAAAACAAATGGTTGAGTCACCTCCTGCAGCATCAATTTGAATAACTGGAGGCGTTTGAATTGTAATTGCTTGACAACTTGAAGGTCCAGTACATCCAGCAGATGTTGCTGTAACACAATAATTTCCAACATTTGAAGCACTCACATTGTTAATCGCAAAGGCATTTGCAGTTGACGTGAAACCATTTGGTCCGCTCCAATTGAAAGTTGCACCACTAGTTGAGCTTGTAACACTAAAATTCACAGTTCCTAAATCACAAGGTGTTGCATCGTCCACAACAATTGTTGGTGCAGAAGGTGCTCCTGGATTGATAATGTTGAATGGTCCGAAATTTCCAACACAACCGTTGTCGTCAGTGATTGATAAATTGTACACGCCAGCAGGCAAACTTGATACTGAAGAAGTTGTTCCAATGCTTGTTCCTGAACCATTTGTCCAAACATAATCTAATGTTCCAGCACCTGAGCCAACAGCTCCATTTAACGCACCAGTTGATGCGCCACAATTTGAATTGGTACTTGTTGGATTGACAGCTAAAGTTGGAAGTGCGTTTACGACAACAGATGTTGTAGCGGAAGCTGTACATCCTAAACTTGTTCCTGTAACCGTATAACTTGTAGTTGCTGTTGGACTAACATTCAACGCATTTGAAGTTGAGCCTGTGTTCCAAGAATACGAACTCGCTCCATTTGCTGTTAAGGCAGTTGAATTTCCAGCGCAAATTGCAACACTTGTTCCTTCAATGATTGTAACTGTTGGTAATGGATTGACTTGAACCGTTACATCTAACATTTGTTTGTAGCCACATAAACCTGATACTTCACAAAAATATGATTGTGTTGTTCCAGGTGTAACAGTAACGGATTGTGTTGTTGCGCCGTTATGTTGCCATTCATAAGAAGTAGCACCAGCTGGAGCAGTTAACGTAACGCTTTGTCCTGAACAAATAGGGGCAACATTTGCAATGTCTGGAAATTGAACACCAGATTGAGCTGTAATGGTATAATTACAAATGTCACCGGCAAATCCGTCTACCATCAAGTAATAATCGTTACCAACAGTTAAACTATTGGCTGTGATTGTAAATCCTGTACTATTTTCTTTGAAATCAGATACTGGGACAAAATTGGTACAATTCGTTCCTTCAAAAATTTGCATTTGAATTCCACCTGATGGATAATTTCCAACCCAGCAATCGAAAATAGATACATCCAAAGTTGCTGATGTTGATGAAGCAGTGAATTTAATCCAAGAATTGTTGTTTATGGTTACGTCAAACGCAGGAGCTCCAGTTCCCCAAGATCCACCTTGACCAAAAATTCCACCAGTGTTGATTCCATCTATTTGATTAATTCCATTGATATCTTCATTGTTTCCGCGCATATTGTCTGGTCGGTCTGGTGTATATGCAGCACTTGTAGAAGCGCTGTAGCCATTGATGTCGCAGATATAAAGCGCATTTGCACAATTGTCATTCGTTGTTGTCGAAACACAAATTCCAAAAAGTCCTGAGGATGAACCGTAACCAAAATAGCGCAAATAGACTGTTGAACCTGGTGTCAAGGATGTCGCTGAAATCATTGGTAATAAATCATTTGCAGTTCCTGGATAAAGTGTATGATCATCTGAGCAAGCAATTTGAGTCAATGCACCACAAGTTCCAGAATACAATGCCATTACACCATCTGTAATTGCACCAGTTCCTATATTGGGTTCTGAAGTAACTTGAATACTACCGGATGCAGGAACAGTTATTTTGAACCAAACATCTTTTGAAGATGCTGAATAACCTCCTTGTTGAAGTCCTGAGCCACCTGCGCAAGATGCAGGAGTAGGCGCTGCAACTGTAGATGTTGCGCCAATTGTTGTAAATTGTGAATAAACACAAGAAGAAGTAACTGTTGGTAATTGGATAGCTGTACAAGGTTCATCATTTGTCGGAGCCGCTGTTGCAGTTCCTGTTATACAAATTTGAAATGTTCCCGGAGTCCCTACGTAATAATCGTAAACACGAACATAATACGTTTGACCTGGAATAAGTCCAACAGCTGATAATTGTTCATCTTGAGAATTAAACGTGTTGTCTTGGCAATTCATTGCAGAAAGAGTTGAACAACCTGTTCCAGAATACAGTTGTACTACAGGATCCATCGAACTTGTAGGGTGAACAGTTATAGTTTGAACTGCGTTGGTTGCTACGAATTTGTACCAAACATCATCATCAGCAGTTCCTGAACAACCAACGTAAGATTGTGTCGCGCCAACTGTTGTTCCTGCAGTATAAGAGCAACTTGGATTAACTAAAAGCGTAACTGCGCCACCACATGCATCATTTGCAGGAGCAACGGGTGGATTCGAAACACAAATAGTGAATGTTCCCGAACCTGATCCTGCAGAAAAGTGATAAACACGAATTTTGTAGCTCACCCCAATTGTTAATCCTGTAGCGTTTATTGTTTCACTTAATCCTACACCAAAATCATTTTTACAGGTGTTAGAAATCAATGCTGCACAGGTTCCAGAAAAAAGTTGAACAACAGCATCAAAACTTGCACTTGGTGTCACAACAATTTGTTGAGATGTTCCTGTTGCAACGAATTCGTACCAAACGTCATCGTCTGCAGTTCCTGTACATCCAACAATGGATTGAGTTGCACCGGCAGTTGTTCCTGCGGTTGTGATACATGAACTATTTACTGTTAAAACAGTAGCTGTTGAACAATTGTCTGATTGAGCAAAAACAGCAAATGAGCTTATTAAAGCTAGAAATAGTGAGAAATTCAATTTCATAATTGTAATCCTTAATTCAACGTGAAATCAACTGGTTCCAAAGCATATTTCAATAAAATAGCTTTCACATCGACAGGAGAGAATGGGCTCTCGTTTTCATTGCGTTCCTTGATTTTGATTAAGGTGAATCGAAGTTGCCCATGTTGTTGTTCTGATTTGAAAATCACTGAGCAATTTTCGATCAATGGAATTTTTGAAAGTTCATTGATGATTGATTCTTTAGTTGAATCACTGAGATTTCCATTAAAACTGTAAGTGCAATTTTGAGAATAAGCAAAACTGGAAAGAAAACAAGCCAGCATCAACACGAAGAGATTCTTCATAGCGTAGAGTCGATTATTTTGAATAATAATTGGTTTTGAGGACCAAAAATACAGCGAAATCGCTAGTTATCCAACTCTAATTTGTTGATTACCGATAATTTAAAATAGAATTTAATAATTGAGTGAATGAAGTGCCCAACTAAATCGTTTTAAGAAGATTTTAGCAAACAAAAGATTAATTGATAATTCCTAAACTATCCAATTCTTCAACTGAAATAGTAGGAGGGAAGGCTCCTTTTTTAATTTTATCTATGGCAAAATTTGCGATTATTTCAGCATCACTTTTTGAAGAAAAACCTCTGTTGCCCTGAATGGCTGGAATATTTTTTTGATCAATCATCAATTTTCCATCTTTCAGAATTTGATAACCAAAACTCTGATCTGGATTTTCGGTAATTATCACTTCGTACTTTTCTGAAGCTAAAGTTTTGTTAGTATCACCATTAATTTCATCTTCTGATGATTTTGTAGGCGTTTGAGAACAAGCTACAACAAAAAGTAAAACAAAACTGACAAGAAGATATCTCATTATAATTTAATAATTTTTCCAGTTGAACTTGCAGAATGATCTGCGTTTATCAGTTTGTAAATATAGTTTCCTGGAGCCAATTTGTCAATTGAAAGTTTCAAATTATTACTTGATAAGTTAATGTCAATTTGATCCGTAACGTTTGTGCCAGCCAAGGTGTAAACTTGAATTGTTGACTGGGATAAGAGCGTTAAATCACCTGCGATAACTACTTGATCAACAGAAGGATTTGGGAAACAAGAAGTTGAAAAAGTTTTTGAAACTTCATCCAATCCAACAATGCCATAATATGCATAGAAATCATCTAGGAACGTTCCGTTATATCCAGTTCCTAAATACGCAATTCCATCAATTACGAATGCTGTAGCATTTTTACGTGCAGGACCTGTTAAATCAGTGCGTTGAACCCAAACATTTGCGAAGTAATTATATTCCCAAACATCTTTTTTATAAGTAAATGTATTGTCTTCACCAGTTGCAATGAAACCTGTTGGGAAAATCCCCCATGAAACAGCTCCAGCTCTTGGAGTTCCCGGGAAATTCGCTTTTTGAATCCATGAATCTGTGGATGGAACATACATCCAGAAGTCATTTCTTAAAACGCCATCATCTCCAGTACCAACATAACCTTCTGCACCCATCGCGAAACCAGTCGCTTGTCTTCTTGCCGTTCCAGCAAAGTCATTCAATTGTGTCCAAACATTCGTTGTTGGGTCATATTTGTAAAAATCTTTTTTCAATCCGCTTGCATCTTGTCCTCCACCAACATACGCAAATCCATCCATTGCGAATTGAAATGCTTGTCGACGAGCACTACCAAGGAAATCTGCTTTCTGAGACCATGCTCCAGTTTCAGAATCATATTCCCAAGTATCTTTGAAATATGGATTCGTTTGACCTTGACCTAAACAGATGTAACCTTTCGTTCCGATTGAAAATGTTGAAGCTGAACCTCTATCCAATCCATCACCATTTTGTCCTCCGATTGATTCTTCATTGTCCCAATCATTTTGAACAGGGTTGTATGAATACATTTTGCGTTTAAAGCTGTATTCGTCAAGTCCACCAACGATGAAGCCTTGATTTTGTAAAACAAAAAAGCCACACACAGATTTACCTGCTCCGTTGACAGAATCTTTTTGTTGCCAATAATCTTGCGAATAGGAAGCAAATGAAATTGCTGAAAAAGCGACGATTGTAGATAAAAGTTTTTTCATCCTTAATAAAGCATAAGTTGTTGAGTTCCTAATACTGAACCGTTTTGATCCACACAAGAAACGAAGTAAATTCCTTTTGAAAAATCTGCGCGGTTTAACACAATTGGTTGAAATCCATTGTATTCCATTGTTTCAATACAACGTCCATCCGTTGTACAAATTCGAAGAGTTTCAATGTTGTTTGAGTTACTTTGTAGTTGAAATGAACCATTTGATGGGTTTGGATATAAAGAAAATTCAACTTTGTTCAATTGACTTATCCCAGCCATTAATTCTTGTTTTGGTGTGTATTCATACATTGAAGCTTTTTTTCCAGAAATACCTTTGCCAGTTCCAACATATGCACGATTATTCACTACAAATGAAACGGCATTCTTGCGTTCGCTTCCTCCATAAGTTGCACGAACAAACCATTCATCTAGTTCAGGTTTATATTCCCATAAATCACTTAAAACACCACCATTTGATCCCAAACAAACAAAGCCGCTTTCACCAATTGAGAAGGTACATGCACCTCCGCGTTCCCAAGCAGGTAGATCGGCAATTTGTGTCCATTCATTTGTTCCTCCATTGTATTTCCAGAAATCTTTTTTGAAAACATCTTGATTTGCGCCTAAACCAACATAGCCATAATATCCAACTGAAAATGATGATAATTGGTAACGAACACCACCTGGGAAATTGGCACGTTGCGTCCATTCATCAATGCTTGGTTTATACTCCCAAAATTGACTTGAATAAGTGTTTGGACCAGTTTTTCCGCCACAGATATAGCCTTTAGAATCAATATTGAATCCGGTTGCAAAATAAACACCTAAACCACCGGCTCCAGGGAAATCTGCTTTTTGAGTCCACAGGTTTGTTGCTGGATTATATTCCCAGAAATCACTCAATTTTGTCCCAAGTAGTGATTCATCATTGTCGATTCCAGTTCCAACGTATCCTTTAGAATTTATAGCAAATCCTATCGCATCGCGACGCACAGATCCTGGTAAATTCGCTTTTTGTGTCCAAGTGTCATTTGCTGGATTGAATTGCCACAAATCATTTAATACAACTTCTGCAGAGTCAACGCCGCAACTGATGTAGCCATAATCACCAATAGCAAAAGCAACCGCTCTTTCTCTTTTCAAACCAGGGAAATCGGCTTTTTTTGTCCAAAAATTTTCAGTTTGACTTACCGCAACGAACGGAAGAATACCAATGAAAAGGATAATGAATTGCTTCATAATTAATTATAAATAAGTTTACCAGTATATACAGTTTTTTCGGATGTTGAAATCGTGTAGATGTACATACCGCTGATTTTCGAATTGCGATTACATTTTACCAAAGGAGTTAGATTTGAACGTTCTTCAATCAATTCCCCCTGTAGGTTGTAGATGGATAATTTGCAGTTTTCCAGTTTTGAATAATCAAGGTTCTTAAATGCAAAAGTTACTTCATCAGAAACAGGGTTTGGATACACTTGAACTGTTGTTTCATCAAATACTAATTCACCTGTCCCGAGCGGATTGTAATTGAACTGCCAGAAATCATTCATATTAATACCATTTGTTCCTGTCCCAAAATACCCTTTTCCTTCAATTGAAAAGGCAACTGGAAAACGTCTTGATGTTCCTGGGAACTCACCAATTAAAGCCCAAGAATTAGAACCAGAATTAAATTCCCAAACTTCATCGGTTACCGTTGATAATCCACCAACATAACCGCATGTAACATAACCCTTGTCTTCTATAGCAAAAGCGGAACTACCATTTGAACTCAAACCAGGGAAACTTGCTCTTGGAATCCATAAATCTTGAGAAGGTTTGTATTCATAAAAACTTGTGCCAGATCTAACAAATCCACTTGAATTGGTTCCAAATGCGCAGCTCCAACTTCCCATAAAAATAGGGACTGAGGCTTTCAAAGACCAACTATTTGTTAAAGGATTGTATTCCGCGAAACTATTACCTGAATATACGTATCCTTTGTTTTGAACTGAAAAACCTTGTGTATCACCGGGACTAAAGGGACAACTAGCAATACTCGTCCATACATTTGTCACGGGATTGTAAGAATAGAATTCATTGTTTAATGCCGATCCTCCACCAACATAACCGTGTGTTTCAGTGCCAAAAGCTACTGCACCATGTTCATTCAATGGAAAGTCTGCTTTTTGACTCCATGAATCTGATGCTGGATCATATTGCCACCAATCTTTATAGGAAATATCAACTCCGGTACCATTCATGTGTCCAGTTCCAATGTAACCTTTATTTCCAATCGCTATTCCAACGGCTCTGTGACGACCTGTTCCTCCAAAACTTGCTTTTTGAAACCACGGTTGCGCCAATGAAACAAGGTTCACAAAAGCAAACAATAAAAGTATGGATAGTTTTAATTTCATTAATTTGCGATTATAAGTTGACCCGTTTTAACTGGGTATTGATTTGATTCAATAGAGTAGAGGTAGATTCCAGCTTTTATGAATTTAGTATCAACATTCGTACTATTTGCAGAAACATCCTTTTGAATGATTTCTTTTCCGTCCAATGAAATTATACGAATTTGTAATGTTGTTAATTCTTGTTCGGTAAGACAATTTTTAAAATCGAAAATGCAGTAATCTGCACATGGATTTGGGAAAATTGAAAACTCAAGATTTTCTATTTTTTGCTCGATTAGTGACAAGTTGCGATCAAACATCCAAAAATCTTTGAAATTTGTTCCATTTGTTCCGGTTCCAACATAAGCTCTATTTCCAATAGTTAAACCAACTAAATAGCGTCTTGCAGTACCAGCAAAATCCTCAATTTGCGTCCATGTTTCACTTGTAGGATTGTATTCCCAAAAATCCGGATAATTGTTACCACTTGAATAATCATCGCCTGTTCCAATATATCCTTTTCCATTGACTGCAAAACCGCACGCTTCTTGTCTTGTAACTGGACCAACAGAAGGTTTAGCAATCCATTGATTTGCTGCCGGATTGAATTGATAAAAGTCATTTGTTGATCCACTGTTTGAATCACCTGTCCCTAAATAACCAAAATCACCAATCGAAAATGCTACTGCAGAAGTTCTAGCGATTCCTGGGAAATTAGCACGAACTATCCATTGATCGGTAGCTGGATTGTATTCATAAAAATCTGTTGAATAACCTGAAGTTGTTTGTCCTGTTCCACAATAGCCTTTACCTCCAATAGCAAAAGATACAGCTCCTCTTCTTGCTACACCTGGTAAATCCGCTTTCGGCGTCCAAGTATTTATTAAAGGATCATATTCATAAAAATGCTTTGAATAACTTCCGTCTTCTTTTCTTCCAGTTCCAACATATGCCTTATTATTCACAACAAAAGCTGTTGCATGAAAGCATTTTCCATCTGGGAAATTTGCAATTTGACTCCAAGAATTAGATGCAGGATCATATTTCCAAAAGTCTTCATATTCAATATCAACTACAGAGTTTATATGCCCTAAGCCAATATAACCTTCTGTACCAATAGAAAAAGCTGTAGCACGATGACGAGCGTCACCAGTAAAGTCGAATCGTTGATACCATGGATTTGCGTTTGATGTTAAGCCAAACACTATGAAAAAGATGGAAGCAAATAATTTCATTAGTTAATCATTAATTTTTTCGAGAATTGAACTCCATCTTTGATGAACACAAGTGTATATAAACCATTTTCTAATTCATCAACCTGAATTTGTTCACCCTTGAAGTTGGCGATTGATTTTACATTCTTACCAGAAACGTCAAATAATTCAACTTTTCCTTCAAAACCAGTTATGGAAATAGATTCTGAAGCCGGATTTGGACTCACCACAACATGTTCATTATCAAGTTCAGTTTGCCCTAAATAGTTAGCGTCTATGTTCAATGTATATTCACCACTTTCATTCCCCCAACCTTCAACAATAATATAGCATAAACCTAATCCTTGTGTATTGAACGTTAATTGAGAGGATGTGCCACATGATTCTTCGTCATCATTGAAAGCAATGATATTTCCTGATGCATCTATTACGCTTAAGAATGTGTCAAAAGTTGAACCGCATAATGAAACATTTACACTTTGCATCATTGGAGATGGGTTGAACTCATAATAAATATCAGGCGAATTATAGACCAAATTTTGATTTGAATAACAAAATGAATTATCACGTACATCATTATAAGGTAAAGATGTTACAGGAATGGCATCAGCAATTTCATCTCCAACATATCCAGAACAATCAATGCCATTTCCAATAGTGATTGAAAAATCCATTACTGATCCCCAGGTAAAAGAGGCACAAGGATTTAATGGTAAAGTACCTGCCTCTTGCTGAGTTACACGCATACGAGTTGTACCATTTTGTGCACCAACCGGAACAGTGAAATTGAATGTTGAGAGCGGCGTAGGTGGAATCCCAGACCAAGTTCCAATAACTTCACTTGCGTCAAAGGTGCCATTCTGATCGAAATCAATCCAAGCTGTTCCAGCGCCGCTGTAATTTCCACCACATGTGCTAAATTGAACATAGGCAGTATAGGGAGAACCTGCATTTAAGGTTGTACCTAATGCGGTTAAATCTTGTAAGCCAAGGACACCAGGACAGCCTGTGTAATTAATGGACCCCATAACTCCTGTAAGAGAAACAGAACCAACATTCGAATCAGCAGTACTTGATGGACCAACAGCTGTGCAGTATTGAGCTTGTGAAAATGATGCGATAAGCGCACCAAAGAAAAATGTTGTTATTTTTTGCATAGTAATAGTAACGTGTCGCTAATGTAAAGAAAATATTAACTATTTATTAAGGGCAGACGAATTTCTAATGGAATTAGATGCTTTTGGTTAAAAAAAAATCAAATTATGGTTTGTTAGACTTAGGGTGCGTAACCAACTGAAGAACTTTGAATGTGAATTACTGTCAATGTACTTTTTAAAGAAACTTTGAAGGTGCTAGTTAAGGTCCAAGTGCTTGATCCAGACATATTCATATCGGATTCTGGAATCAACATGTTTGCTTTGATAAGTTTAGTAGGGTAGTTATCCGGAAAAAATCCATAAACTATTTCTTTTCTCGGGGTACCAATAAAATAATTTCCAAAACGATCACTTGTGTAATGGTGTTCTGTTTTTGATTTAATAGTTACTTCAACCAACTTAAATGGATAAAAAGTCATTGCGCCAGTGGATTCTGAAATGTTAGACTCGCCATTTTCTAATTCTACCCCTCCATAAACAACGGATGAATATGTTATATTACCGATAAAAACATTAACCTTTGGATGAATAAAGAGTGTATCTGAAATTTTACCTTTTTCAAATTTTAATTCAGCTATTGGTTTACCGCTTTCTGAATAAAAAATGGAATTGCCATGTTCTATATTATTAACGAGCGTTTTATCCCACATTTTTTTTCCATTTGAATAAAATCGAATGTAATGAACAGGAATTGTTGGTCCTGAAATAGGAAGAATTGACAATAGTTTTCCGGTTTTGGCGTACTCGTATTGAACAGTGTCTTTGTTTCCATTCACTTGAATTATTTTATTCCCGTAGTAATAGTTTTCCTCAATCAGAAGTGTGTCCTGTGAAAAACTAAAAAAGTTTAAAAGAATGAAAAATAGGAAGACGTAGTTCATTTATTGAAGTTCTATTAAATCAGTGGTTTGAATAATTTCTCTTAAAGAATCGATTAAATAATCAATTTCGTTTACGGTATTGAATGCTTGAAACGAAAATCGAATAAAGCATTTCTCTCCATGGCGCATAACTGGAATTTCAATCTTGTATTTTTCGAAAAGCAATCGTTGTAATTTCTCGGGTTCATTTGTTTTGATTTCAGCCGAGCAAAGTTGCCCAAAGAATTCTTTCGTTAAAGGAGCAAGTGGTTCTGTTTTTAGTAGGTTAAATAATTTCGGAGCGATTTCAATTAATTTATTTCTGCACGTTTCCGTTTTTTCTTTCCAATTGTATTTCTCCATGAATTCAATAGATTTTGGAATTGTCAGATACGCTGAAAAATCTCGTGTTCCATTAAATTGATGGTAATCGAAAAATTGAGAGTTGGATGGAGCGGCACTTTTGTAACCCCACGAAATAATTAAAGGATCTAACTCTTTCTGATAATCTGGATGTACATATAAAAAGGAAGAACCTTTAGGTGTCATCATCCATTTGTGACAAGCACCGGTATAATAATCCGCTTTCAATTCGGATAAATTCAAATCGATGTGCGCTGGAACATGTGCCCCGTCAACAATCGTCGTTAAACAACGTTTTTTAGCTTCTTCACAAATTTCTTTTACAGGTAAAATTAAACCAGTACTACTTGTGATTTGGGATATGAAAACTACTTTTGTTTTATTAGAAAAACCTTTCCAAAACTCGTCTAAAAAAATTTCTTTTGATTGAATTGGCAGTGTGATTGCTTGTTGAATGTATTTTGCACCAAGTTTTTCACAATAATAATTCCATGTGCGGTCCATTGCTCCGTATTCTAGGGATGTACTTAATATTTCATCACCAGGATTTAAACGAATGTTTTTGGCAATAATATTAATTGCATGAGTTGGATTTGGAACAAAAATCAAGTTCTTATAGTCGCATGAAATAAATTCTGCCAATGCCTTTCTAGCGTGATCAATGTAATGATAACCATCTACTGTAATGAATTGAACAGGTTCACTTTCTAATAAACGTTGCCAACGTATATAATCATCAAATAGTTCTTTTGGAGTTGCTCCAAAGGATCCGAAATTTAGGAAAGTGATATCGTCACGTAACAAAAAAAGTTCTTTCATTTTATTATTTATTTCAAGCATTTCAATGATACAAATTAATTTTATTAAATTCGTTCAGCTTTTCAGCTAATATATTTGTTATACATATAGAACTACTACAAATGAAATTAAAAACATTCTCCATAACTGTTTTTATAAGCATTTTTGTTTATAATTCAGTCTGTGCCCAAGATTCAATCGTGAAAGCTGCGATTTTAGATGATGGGTCCCAAAATGCAGAAAAATCCTATAACCAAGGCATTCAGCATTTTGGAAGTAAAAACTTCAAAGAAGCATTAACCGATTTTAATGCAGCCATATCTATTAAACCCGATTTTGATAAAGCGTATTACAACCGCGGAAACACAAAAATGGAATTGAATGATTTGCAAGGTGCGCTTGCGGATTTTAATATGGCATTAAATATTAGTCAACAAAGCGAATACTTTTTTGGTCGTGCTCAAGTGAAATATGCAACATCTGACAAAGCAGGTGCAGAGCAAGATTATACAAAGTCAATTGAAATGAATACTGGTTATTCACAAGCGTTTTATTATCGCGGCGTAATTAAATTTGAAAATAAAGATTACAATGGCGCAGTTGCTGATTTCACTGAAGCAATCAAATTCAATAATGAATATGCGTATGCTTATAATGATCGTGGTAGTGCAAAACGTCAATTGGAAGATTATGATGGCGCTATTGCTGATTACAAAAAAGCTCTTTTAATTTCTCCAAACATGCCCTTTACATTAAACAATATGGCAAGTGTTTACCGTAAAAAAGGAAAATCAAAAGAAGCAATCGAAAATTATACTGCTGCAATTAAGTTGAAAGGTGATTATTACATTGCATATACAAATCGTGGTAGTGCAAAATTAGATGCCGGTGATTTTAAAGGAGCCCAAGAAGATTTTTCTAAAGCAATTCAGTTAAAAGCTGATTATGCATATGCTTATAATAACAGAGCCGTTGCGAAATACAAATTGAAAGATTATAAAGGAAGTATCGAAGATTGTACTAAAGCAATTGAATTAGAACCAACAAATGGTTATGCTTTCTTGAATCGAGGAATTGCAAAAGAAATGCTTAGAGATGAAGCTGGTGCTTGTGCAGATTGGAAGAAAGCTGAGGAGCTTGGAGTTGAAACAGCTAAGAACTACAACGGTTCGTGTAAATAATTAAGTATCAAAAAAAGAATTTTAAAGATGAAAAAGAATTTCTCGTTATTAGTTAAAATGACTTTGTTTATGATGCTTTTTATTACTGCATCAACAGCCTACAGTCAAAATATAGAATTCACAAAAGAATTTTTCAAAGAAGATAAAGATGGTTTGAAAAAGGCCAAAGACAATATTGAACTTGGTGACACCTATTATAATCAAGGTAATATCTTTTTTAAACAAGCGATTGATCCGTATTTGGAGGCAAATAAATTTAATCCAAATAATGCCTTACTTAATTTTAAAATTGGACAATGTTATTTGTACTCGAATTTTAAATTGAAAGCCATTCCATTTCTTGAAAAAGCCAAAAGTTTAAATCCATCTGTAGATCCGACTTTAAATTTCTATTTAGGAAGAGCGTATCACTTGGACATGCAATGGGACAAAGCGATTGCAGAATTTAGTGTTTTTCAAAAAAATGGTAATACTGGTGGAGATCCAGAAATGTTGGCTACTGCAGCAAAATCGATTAATGAATGTTACGTTGGAAAAGAATTGTCTCAAAAACCAATTCGCGTATTTATCGATAACTTGGGTAAAGAAGTGAATTCACAATACACAGATTACGGTCCTGTAATTTCTGCGGATGAGTCTGTTTTATTGTTTACATCAAGAAGACCAAATACAGTCGGAGGAAGAATTGATCCAGGATTAAATGAATATTTTGAGGACATCTATATTTCGTATAAACAAGCAGATGGAAAATGGTCTTCTGCTGAAAATATGGGTGAACCTGTTAACACAGATGATCACGATGCGAATTCCGGATTGTCTGCTGATGGAACAAAATTCTTGATTTATATTGGAAAAAATAATGGTGATTTATATGAGTCAGAATTACTTGGGGACAAATGGTCAAAGCCAGAAGCGATGAATAAAAATATCAATACAGATAAATATCACGAATCTTCAGCTTGTTATTCTCCAGATGGTAATTCAGTTTATTTTGTTAGTGACAAACCCGATGGATTAGGAAGTCGTGATATTTGGATTTCGCACAAAGATGAAAAAGGAAAATGGGGCAAAGCTGAAAATTTAGGACCGACCATCAATACGAAATATGGTGAAGAAGGTGTGTTTATTCATCCTGATGGAAAAACGCTATATTTTAGTTCTCAAGGCCACAAAGGAATCGGTGGTTATGATATTTTCAAAACAATTTATAACGATTCTACTAAAACGTGGTCGACTCCGGAAAACATTGGATATCCTGTGAATACGCCTGATGATGATGTTTTCTTTGTTGTTTCGGCAAGTGGACGACATGGGTATTATACTTCGTTTAATCCAAATGGATTCGGAGAGAAAGATTTGTACATGATTACCTTCTTAGGAGTTGAAAAACAAATGATCATGAACAATGAGGATAATTTGATTGCTTCACAGGCAGCACCAGTTAAAGAAACTATTGTGGCTCCAGTTGTTGAAATTAAAGAAGCTCAATTGACAATTTTGAAAGGAAAAATCACTGATGCATTAACTCAAAAACCGTTGGATGCAACAATTGAAATCATTGACAATCAAATGAATCAAGTGATTGCAACGTTTACTTCAAACAGTACAACTGGTAAATATTTGGTTTCTCTACCTGCTGGAAAAAACTATGGAATTGCCGTTAAGAAAGAAGGATATCTTTTCCACTCAGAGAATTTTGACATTCCTGCAACATCAGCATTCCAAGAAGTAACGAAAGATGTTGAATTAAAAGGAATTGTTGTTGGAAGTAAAATCATTCTTAAAAACATCTTCTTTGACTTTGATAAAGCTACGTTACGTCCAGAGTCAACAAATGAATTACAGCGTTTAACAAAATTGTTGACAGACGTACCAACCTTGAAAATTGAAATTTCGGGTCATACAGATTCAAAAGGTGCAAACGATTACAACTTGAAATTGTCGGATAATCGTGCGAAAGCGGTTGTTGATTACTTAATAAAAGCTGGAATTGCTGCGGATCGATTAACATACAAAGGTTATGGAGAAGAACAGCCGATTTCTACAAATGAAACGGAAGTTGGAAGACAATTAAACCGTAGAACCGAATTTAAGATTATAAGCATGTAATCTTTTTTAGCAAATTATATAAAGGCTCTGTATATTCAGGGCCTTTTTTTATGTGTATTTTCGCCTAAAAAATATGGCTGTGTAACAATTGTGACCGACTTTTTAAGATTATGGAGGCAATTTTACCTGAAATTAATGCACATGGAATTTTTAGGATATTTTTTAGCAGTACTTGTTGGTATTTCTTTGGGACTTGTTGGAAGCGGCGGTTCAATCCTGACTGTTCCAATTCTTGTGATGGTTATGGGTGTTGATACCACCTTGGCAACTGCTTATTCTTTATTTATTGTTGGTTCAACGGCCTTAGTTGGTGGAATTCACAGCGCCATCCAGAAAAAGGTTGACTTTAAAACAGCATTGATATTTGGTGCTCCGTCGATTGTTGCTGTATTCTTAACTAGAGCGTATGTTGTACCGTTCATTCCGAAAATTGTATTTACGATTGGTGGATTTGAAGTAACGAAATCTATTTTATTAATGCTATTGTTTGCCGTGGTAATGGTAGCAGCATCGATAACAATGATTCGTCCACAGAAAAAAGCTGTTGAAATACAAGGCGATAAAAAATACAACTTCCCATTAATATTTATTGAAGGAATGCTAGTTGGCGCATTAACAGGATTGGTTGGAGCAGGTGGAGGTTTTTTAATTATTCCAGCACTTGTGTTATTGGCTAAAATCCCCATGAAAGAAGCAGTCGGAACCTCATTGTTTATCATCGCTTCAAAATCATTAATTGGGTTCACTGGCGATTTAAAAGGTGATGAAGTAATCGATTGGCATCTATTGATTTACTTCACATTGGCAGCAATCGTTGGTATCTTCATTGGTTTGTTACTTGCGAAAAGAATTCCTGGGGAAAAATTGAAAACTGGATTTGGTTGGTTAGTGTTGATTATGGGAATTTATATCATGTTTGATGAACTATTTTTAAAATAAAGACGATTAATGCATAAAATTCTACCATTGCTTTCTTTCTGTAGTTTTATCTTTTTAGGTTTTGCTCAAAAAACAGAAGAAAGAGATTCATCTAGCTTACATGCGAGTTTTAAAAATGGAGAAATTAAAGGTCAGATTCGTTATTTTTTCATGGCTACCGACAATGAAAAAGGGTTGTCTGATTATTACGCCAATGCTACGGGTGCAA
>Ga0207967_1000076_pt1 | contig 56758 bp, 48 predicted proteins | sample LakWasMet20_HOW5_2_FD_183866 | JGI IMG/M metagenome (GOLD analysis project Ga0207967, IMG submission 183866) | Freshwater sediment methanotrophic microbial communities from Lake Washington under simulated oxygen tension - Sediment Metagenome... | ecosystem: Environmental > Aquatic > Freshwater >...
CGCTGCTTTGCCACGCTTCAATATGCTGACGCCATTTCGATGTAACGGCCATAGCCACTCCTGATCAAAAAATCACAGGATGCCAAATATGAAAGCGAGTTCATAGTTGGGACGGCTGGGCGCTTACCTTTTCTGAATGAGTTGCCTCAGATCATATTTTTCGTTACTTCCTTCATTTAGTGAACGCTCACATTCCCAATACCACTGTTGTAGCTTGTCATTTGTGGCCTCCAACTTGTCCCCTTGATCGCGCCAATTTGCCACATCCCACTTGTGTTGAAGATCAGAGTTGATTTGACCTTCAATGGTAAGGAGTTCTGCCATTGCCAGCTGCAATTCATCGGTGATTTGATTTTCAAGGGGAAGTTTGAGAACCGATAATAGCTTGTCGGGAAAAGCCCATTTTCCGATCGTATGTAGTGCATTCAAAAGCTCTTCCCGATATGACGGGGCGCGTGAAATTATGGAAAACAACCTCTCAATACGAACATCTACATGGTCTTCTGGATGAAACCTTTCGTCCAATGCGAGAATGGCTTCTTGAATTTTTTCATCAAACCATTGGATAGATAGCTGCACATCTCCGAAAAAAAATTCTTTGAGACCTCCCGCATTGCTTATGGCCAGCCGAGCAGCCAACTCGTTCTTCGGCCATGGTTCAAACGCGATTTCTTCAATACCGATTGCGGCGGCTTCTGCTTTCCACTTCTTAACGCGCGAGTCCCAATGCTCCCAGCCCGTTTGTCCGTGCCCCTTTTTTCCGGCCCTATCAGTAAGGTCGCAAGGCAAGGCCACCACATAACATTCCAACTCCGGATGAGAGGCCAATGCTTGAGTTACGGATTCGTCGATTTGATTCCAATCGATGTCTCCACTGCGAAGAAAATATTTCGCTTGATACCCTGTTTTCCTCCCGTTAGGTTTTGTCCAATAGGCTTCTACGCCGCCGTCACCTCCCGCCCCCTCCACTCGCCTAAACACTGAGTACTTTGGGAAGATCTCGCGCCGGCCAAGTTGACAAACCAGTTCCTCAAATGAGTGGCGTTGGCCGTGGTTGAAAGAGTGTATCTTTGAAAAAGTGATCATCTTGGGCGTCTATCTCAACAATTGTGTAGCAACTCGTTAGTAGTCTCTCAAATCTCCGTTTCCCAGTCACATCTCATCGCTAAACCATCTCAAAAAGAGAATGAGTGCAGTAAATTAGATGGCGCTTGTACACCAGCACATTCAGTGACTCTAACGAGTTGCTCACTGGGTCGCTTTGACTCTCTCGATAAGATTTGTGTAAGGCTTCGCTCTCACAGGGGATATCGGAGATCCGCTGAGAAGGATTTTATTTCAGTGAGACTGCTTTTAGCTAGTTAGCAGCCATCACACCTAAATTCTCGGTCGTCTGGTTATTGGCCGAAAGCAGAAGTTCATAGCTCGCAATCTTACCTAAAAAACCTACATCCTTTGAAGAGGGGCTTGCTGTTGTGTTGCGATTTGCTATGGTTTTTTATTCTTAACTGCCCCTCTAGTGCCCCACAGACAATAAAAAAGGCCTTGGTAAGTTACCTAAGACCATGATTAATATGGAGCCAATGATGGGAGTCGAACCCACGACCTACTGATTACGAATCAGTTGCTCTACCAACTGAGCTACATCGGCCTTAGTCATCTATCGTACCTTAGAGTACCACTGTAAGACCATTTAAAACTTAGCTACCGGCTGATAATTACCCAACATATCCAGCCCTTTGACTTTATCTTAACAGTTGGTTGTTTTACTGCCACAGGTATAACTTACTACCTTTTTATCTTTTGTTTCCTTAGGACCACTACTCTCCACCACTCCAACTTAGCCGTTGTTTGGCGTAACTTAACGCCCCTAACAAGGCAACCTCCGGATTGGTGCATACTTTAACCGATATTTTCTGCAAGACGGCACGGCAACGTCCCTTTGCCAGAAAGCCGCGCATAAATTCACCTTGTTGCAGCACGGGCAATATTTTTGCGCCTATGCCTCCGGCCAGATAAACACCGCCATAAGGCAGGCACTTTAACGCCAGGTTGCCCGATTCCGCACCATATATTCTGCAAAACAGTTTTAACGCTTCAACGCATAACGCATCGCTCCCCGCTACGCCTGTTTCGCCTATGACTGCGGCCGGATCTCGTTCGGTCATGTGCCGCTCGATTTCCGCGCTGGTTGGCGCCCAGTTGATGTGCTTAAGAAATTGATAAACATTGACTAAACCTTCACCGGATATAAGACGCTCACAACTGATGTGCTCAGGGTATTTTTTCAGTAAGTGCCTGAGCAATTCTATTTCTCGCTCATTCGTCGGCGAAAAATCGGCGTGCCCGCCTTCGCTGGCAATAATGTGATATTTAGCACCATCCCATGCGATTATTGCTTCGCCCAAACCGGTTCCGGCGGCAATTACTGCTATGTTACCTTGCTGCCGTTGCGCACCGGGGTTCAATTCGACAAAATTGTGTTCAGGCAAGCCCAACAAGCCCCAGGCGGTGGCTTCCAAGTCATTCAACAACCAGACATTTTGGCTGCTGATTCGCTCGCTGATTTCATTACCGCTAAGCACCCACGGTAAGTTGGTTGTTTCGCAACGGTCGCCGGCAATAACGCCGGCGACTCCGATACAAACAGCCGCTATCTGCGAGCAATCTGCGCCAGCCAAAAATACTGATAATAACTCGGTAAACGTTTGGTAGCGGGTACTGGAAAACTGCTCTTTTTTTAGGCACTTTATCTCATCGCCTTCGGTCTCGAATAGTGCCAGAATGGTTTTCGTCCCTCCTACGTCACCGGCCAAAATCATTGACTGCCTTCGTAACTGTTAAATACCTCGGCATGATTTTCACGATCGAAACTCATCACTTTATACGGTTCCTTCGTATCGCCCATTTCCATGCCGGGACTGCCGTTAACCATGCCGGGAACGGCGATTCCGACAACTTTAGGCTTGGTTTTCAATAATGCTTTTATGTCGCTTGCAGGTACATGACCTTCAACAACATAGCCGTCAACGATCGCCGTGTGGCAGGAAGCCATTTCCCTGGTAACGCCGTATTTATCCTTTATGGACTGCACGTCGTTGGTGACAACATCTTCTACATTGAAATTATTTTCTTTCAAATGCTCCAGCCACTTGCCGCAACAGGTACAAGTCGGGCTCCTATGAACCACGATATCAATAGGCTTGCTCTCGGCACTAACCCCCGCATTAACAACGAACAAACCGATTGCCAAAAAAGTTTTTGATATTCTCATCGCCATAATCTCTTTATTGATTGAATTAACTGCTTATACCTGATGATAAGCCCGGCTGTGCTCATGCACTGCATCAACCATCGCTTTAACATGATCGGGGTTCATATCCGGCAAAATGCCGTGCCCCAGATTGAACACATGGCCTGAACCCGGACCGTATTTATGCAATATGGTTTTTACTTTTTCGGCGATGACGGAAGGATCGGCATACAGCGCAACCGGATCCATATTGCCCTGCAAGGCGACCTGATGGCCGACTCTGGCGCGAGCCTGTTGCATATCGGTTTGCCAATCCAAGCCCAAAGCGTCATAGCCGGAATCGGCCATGGCTTCCAGCCAAAGCCCGCCGCCTTTGGTGAACAGGATGGTTGGAATCTGCTGCCCGTCTATATCGGTTTTAAGCAAGGCTCTGACTTGCTTGGCGTAGTATAAGGAAAACTCGATATAATCTTCGGTCGTTAGCATGCCGCCCCAGGTATCGAACAGCATGACCGCCTGAGCGCCCGCTTCGATTTGGGCATTCAAGTAGGCCGCGACCGATTGCGCCAGCTTATCCAGCATGACATGCATCAACTTGGGCTGCTCGTACATCATGCTTTTAACTTTTTGAAAGCTCTTGCTGCTGCCGCCCTCGACCATATAGGTTGCCAGCGTCCAAGGACTGCCGGAAAAGCCGATTAACGGTACGCTGCCTTGCAGGCTTTTTCTTATCAGTCGAACCGCATCGACTACATAACGTAAATCCGTTTCCGGGTCTGGAATCGGCAATTTATTTACATCCGCCGCGGTCCTGACCGGATGGGTAAATTTAGGCCCCTCGCCTTCGGTAAAGTAGAGTCCTAACCCCATAGCATCGGGAATGGTCAAGATATCCGAAAACAGAATGGCCGCATCAAAATCAAAGCGTCGCAACGGCTGTAGGGTAACCTCGCAAGCCAGCTCAGGATTAGTACACAGGTCTAAAAAACTGCCGGCCTGTTCCCTGACTTTCCGGTATTCCGGCAGATAACGCCCGGCTTGACGCATCATCCAAATCGGTGTGTAGTCCACAGGTTGTTTTAACAGCGCTCTAATAAAGGTATCGTTTTTTAATGCGGTCATGGATTTAATGAGTCGGGTTTAAAATTAGGGTGTTTTACCGTATGAGTAGCCGGTCGCTGCGGCCTATGTTTTATTGGGCAATTTTTCTTACCAAGGCCCTGTGGAATTCAAAGGGCAAGGACTCCTTGGCTTTATTGGCTGATTCGGGATCGGAATATGAGCCGTACTCCAACACAAACTTCTCTTTGCCTTTAACCATCGTTTTAATGATTCTAATATCCGGTGCCAATGCCGGGTATTTTCTGAACATGCCGTCGGCAGACGATTGCTTTGATAACACCATAAGCTGCAAGGTAAAATTATCGGCTGACGACGCCACACCTTCGGCTGCCAGGGATGGCGGAAGTGTCGCAATCGGTGAGGCCGGCGTCACTTGCTGAGCGGTGGTAGTTTCTATGCCCCGTTGTTCAGAGACAGCAGCAACATCGACCGGCTTTGGCGGTATTTGGATCGTTTCCAGCTTGTTCGGAGCAAACGGCTCTACACTACTGGCCATTTTCTTCAACTCCGCCTGTTTTAGTTTTTCTTGCGAGGCCCAAAGTCGCTCAGCCATTTTCTGCGGCGCAACATCGGATTGCTTCTTATCCGGCTTCTGGTCCACTTCAACAGCCTTCACCGGCTCAGGTTGAACTTTAACCTCCAAATTCCGGGCGACAGGCGGTTCGACATCCTTAGGCGCTTTACTTAACAGCTCTTGTTTTGGTTTTTCTTGCTCTACCCCAAGCGCTATAGGATGCGCTGACGGCGGCATGGCCGTGACGCCTACCGGCAATCTTGCGGCATTGACTCCATCTCTGGCGACCATGTCAGAAGACAGAGCAGCCAAAGTAGGCGCTTGAGGCGAAACAGGAGCCAGTGTCGAGGAACGAAGCGCATCAGTCGTTAGCGGCTTATCAGCAACTGCGTTTACTGCCTCAGGTTTTGTTGCGGGAGTAATGGGCTGTTGATCATTCCTGCTAACATTAACTTCTGCCGAAGGCTCCACCACCGTTTTCACTTCATTTACCGGTACTGATTGCGGCAGGACAACCGGTTGAACAGGCGGTAGCGCGGGCATTATCTGGCTTGGAGACGCTATTTCTATAGCGTCCGCTTTCTGTTCGACAGCGGCTGGCGCTATCGCTTTTTCATCATTACTTTTTGGCGACGGCAGGGATGAAGGGGGCAGAGCAATGCCGGGAGCGCTTGCCGACGATATTAACCACTGAACGCCTAACGCTATAGCAATTGCCGCCGCAACGGCAAGGACAAGCAGCCATTTCAATGTTCCGCCCTGCTTAGTGCCGACGGGTAAACCGGATATCGCGGCGATAATCCGTCCCGGAACACCGTGCGTCTCCCGGTAGATATGCGCAATCATATTGTCGCTAATGGCTGTAAACGACAAGTTTGCATAAGGTAAGGTTGATAAATGCTGTAAAAAATCACCGCACTGTCTTTCTGATAAGGGAGGAATTTCAACGATATGGCAATCATCAATCGCTCGATCCGAACCTCGCTTCATCTGCAATTCATCATGCGTTAAAGCGAAAATCACCCTTAAAACGGGATTTGCCGCCGCATATTGGATGATTGCCGTAATCAAGCCGGGGACCAACTCGCCCGCATTATCAATAATCAATACGACTTGTTTATGTTGGTCTTCGTATTGAACGGATTTACCTAGTTGAGCCTTAAACAGCTGATCATAAACCGACTCAAAACTTACGTCGGCATTACCCTGTATAAGACAATAGCGTCGTGATTCAGTCTTGCGCGCCTGCAAAACTTTAAGCAGCGTCGTTTTACCTATGCCTTCAGGACCGCAGACAACAAGGGCTTGCGTCAGGTTTGAAAGCAGATGAATTAATAAATCGAGCTTTTGTGTTCGTTCCTTCGTTATCAAGGATTGAGCGGCCTTATTTGCCTGATCGGTCGGCTGCTGTTTCACATGATAAGTAAAAGTATCATCTTCTACCATAAGTCTTAAGTGTCATCTCCAATAGGTCTTGGTCTACGTCTACGGGCAATGTTGCCGTGCCGATTTTTTGCAACAGAATCAGCCTGATTTGACCGTCTACATTCTTTTTGTCTACCGCCATTAACTCCAAAAACCGGTCTGAATCGATTTGTTCCGGTGGAACGACGGGCAGCCTGGCTTTTTTAAATAGCGCAATAATTCGTGCGACATCGTCCTCATTCAGCCAACCTTTTCTTCTGGAAAGATCGGCGGCCTGACATGTGCCGATGGCTACTGCCTCGCCATGAAGATATTTACCGTAACCAACGCCGGTTTCTATCGCATGCCCAAAAGTATGTCCTAAATTTAACGTCGCTCTGACGCCGGTTTCGGTTTCATCTTCGGCGACAATTTCGGCTTTATTGACGCATGACCGTTCAATGGCATAAGCCAGCGCCTGCTTATCTCTATCCAGTAACGCATCGATATTGTTTTCCAGCCAGACAAAGAATTCAATGTCCCTGATCAATCCGTATTTAATCACTTCAGCCAAACCTGCCGATAATTGACGGTCATCCAGAGTATCCAACACATCAGCATCGGCGATAACACATTGCGGCTGGTAAAAAGCGCCGATCATATTTTTGCCCAACGGATGATTAACCCCGGTTTTGCCGCCCACAGAAGAATCGACCTGCGCCAGCAATGTGGTTGGGATTTGCAGGAACGGAATGCCTCGCTGATAACAGGCCGCCGCAAAGCCGCCCATGTCGCCAATAACGCCGCCGCCTAAAGCGATTAAGGTGGCGTTGCGACTAAACTTACCGGCCAGCAGTTTATCAAAAATTTGAGTTACAAAATCCAAAGTCTTGAATTGTTCGCCATCGGGCAGTATCACTGTTTCGACAATATAGTCCTGCAAATTCTGTAAAACCGCATTCAAATAGAGGGGCGCAATGGTTTCATTAGTGACCACAACAACCTGTTTGGACTTTATATGCTTTATGAATAATTCGGACTGGCTCAGTAAATCAGAGCCTACATAGATCGGGTAACTACGGTCACCTAATTCAACCAGTAACTTTTTCATCTTTAATAACCTAAGGAACTCAGCGTTTAGGCCGGATTAGCCGACCTACCTACAAAACGGTATGGACAGATATGCTCGTCGGAAGCGCGCCTCCTTGTTGGCGCTCTATTACAGGCGTTCCATAGCCTTATGTAATATCTATCCGGGAGGTAGGGCCATGCAAGAGTATCGAAACGAGCGGCGTGCCGATATTGTTTGTTTAACGATTAACTGAATTGTATTCTTCTAAAATGTGACTAACGACTTCTTTACTTGGCATGACGCCCGTGTCAATTTTAAAGTCGGCGCAAGACAAATACAGCGGCTCGCGCTGTGCGAATAAGCTTTCTATCCGGTCCCTGGGGTTATCCGTTTTCAGCAAAGGACGTTGCGTGTCTCTGCGCGTCCGCTCCAAAATTCTTTCTACAGAGCATTGCAGGTAGACTATAAAGCCATTTTCTTTCAATAACCTGCGATTCTCGTCACGCAAAATCGCACCACCGCCGGTAGCCAATACGATACCCTCCATTTGCGTCAATTGCTGAATCATTTTCTGCTCCCTATCCCTGAATCCTTCTTCCCCCTCAAACTCGAATATGGTTGGAATATCTACGCCGGTTCTTTCCTCAATCGCTTTGTCACTGTCGTAAAAAGGTAATTTAAGCGCCCTAGCTAACTGCCGTCCTATCGTAGTTTTTCCTGCACCCATGAGGCCAACTAAATATATATTCTCTGATCGCGTCATGACCTGCCTTATTTGCCGGTTAAACCATTAAAAAAGGGGGCATTATGCCCCCTTTTTGTTTCAAGTAGAAGTAATCAATCTCCGGCTACATTATCTTTCATGATTTTTGGGGTGACGAAAATCAACAATTCTTTCTTAATTTTATTGGCTGTTGAATTTGTAAATAAAAACCCGATACCCGGTAAATCGGCGAAAAAAGGGATTTTATTCTTGCCATACGATTCAGAACCTTCATAAACCCCGCCTAAAACAACCGTCTCGCCATCTTCAACCAGCACTGAAGTTTTAATCTCTCTTTTATCGATCCCAGGATTACCCGATACCGGATTGCTGGTATTGTTCGCATTGTCCTTGGTAATCAACAGATTCATAATAACCGATCCGCTGGGCGTGATCTGCGGCGTTGCATTTAATTTAAGAACCGCATCGATGTAGGTAGTCGTTGCCGGCTGATTTGCCGAGGGGGGCGTCGTAACCGGAATCTGCACGCCTTGCATCATAACCGCCGTACAGCGATCCATGGTCATTACCCTGGGATTGGAGACTATTTCGCCTTTCCCTTCAATTTGTAATGCCTGAAGCTCAAGGTTCAGTACATAATCGGCGCCTCTGGCCAGAGTCATCCCTAAAGCGCCTGGAGGAGTCGCTGTTAACCCGGCCACACCCAAGTCAACCAACGTATCATTTAATGTACCGATATTTCCATCTGCATCAGGCTGAAGGTTACCGTTACCTTTGGTTCCTGACCCACCTACAGCAAAATTTTTGCCGCCGCCTATACTAGCCGCTTTTGCGGCGCCAAACTTGACGCCTAAATTTTCAGTGAAACTATCATCGGCAATAACAACGCGCGCCTCAATCATCACCTGCCGCACAGGAACATCAAGCTTACGTATCAGCTTCTTTACCTCTTCCAACCGTTTCGCCGTCTCGCGAACAATTAAGGTGTTGGTTCGGGCATCGACAACGGCCGATCCACGGGAAGAAAGCAAGCCGAACTTGTCATTATTTGCCTCTGAGCCTTTTGCCTCCGCCCCTTGACTTGATTGCCCGGACGCTGAAGAACCTCCCCCGGAGGAAGCCGACGATGAACCGCCGGATGAAGCCGATGATCCGCCGGATGAAGAGGCTCCAGTTGTGCCAGTCACCCCACAAGCGCCAAAAGCGCCGGTATCTTCACCATTCAACAAGTTTCTAAAATTTTCGGCCTTGGCATAATTGATTTTAATATATTCAGTCAGCAGAGGGTCTAACTGTTCAACAACTTTCTCCGTTTCCTGTTGCTTCCTCTTGTAGTCCTTGATTTTGTCCAAGGGTGAGATCAACGTAACATTACCGGTCTCATACTTGCCCAGATCCTTGGTCATCATGATAAATTCTAATGCCTCATCCCAAGGCACATCATCCATCTTTAAAGTAATCGTGCCCGTCACATCATCACCGGCGACGACATTCTGTCCAGTAAACTCGGCCAGAATGGCAATAACGCTGCGTATTTCGATCTCCTGAAAATTTAAAGATAACCTGTCGCCAGTATATTTGGTTCGCGCTCTGTCCAGCGCATCTTTCTCCTCATTGCTTAAAGGACGAAATTCAACAGTCAACAACCCATCTGCTTGAAACACGGAATAATCGTAAAGTTCATTTTGCATGGACACGGTAATTGTGGTTTGCTGATCAGACGAGACCGTATCGATAAACTTAACAGGCGTTGCAAACTCGGAAACATCCAGCCGTTTAGCCAGGCTTTCAGGCAATCGGGTGTTTAAAAAGCTGATGATAACTTTCCCGCCTTGTTCCTTGGAATTAACAATGGTATTGGGATTAGCCAGGGAAACCAGTATACGTCCTTCACCTTTATCGCCGCGCTTAAAATCAAAGCCGCTAATATCTTGCGCGGGTATTAACGCGGACACCACCGAATTAGTTGCCTTTGTTGGAACCGGCATTGCAGCCTTTGCAACAACAGGCTTTGTGGCAGGCATTGCAGGCATCACAGCCTTCGCACGCGTCAAAGTCAGCTGCACTTTATTGCCGACCACCTTGGTTTCAAACGGCGTAGATTCAATCAGGTTAACAACAACCCGAACCCTGCCGGCTGCCTCGACCACATAAACGCTACTCGCTGCCCCCTGATTTATCGGATACATTTTTTTCGCCAGCGCGCTTTTTACACCGGCAAAATCCAGAGCGATACGCGCCGGATTGTCAGTCTTAAATATTTGGGGCGTAATGGCGGGGCCCGTCATTACCATTTCAATTTGCAGCTTGTCACCTGACTGGGTCGCGAAGTCTATGCCGGATAACGCCAGCTCGCCGGCTCCAACAGATGCGATTTGGCAAATAAATAAGAATAGACCTAAGACTATGTGCGCAGATAATGATTGCCACGTTTTATCTTGTCCCATGTGGGTATTCACCATAACGCCGCCTTGTTTATAATTCATTTTTTATCCTCAAAATCACTCTGTCAACGTTATTGAAGCGGGTTGTTCACGCCATGTTCCCGGTTTATCGGGGACTATTTCCATCAATTCAATTTTATCGCTGACTATCCGTATAATTTTTCCATAATTTTTACCCATATAGTTCCCAACCTTAACGCGATAAATTGTGCCGTCGCTCGCTTTTACCAACCCCCACAAATTCGACTTCATATCTATAGTACCCACCATTCTCAAGCCGTCCAAAGGAAATGATTCCAGCTCTTCTTTACGCCGGGAGGTATCCGGCTTTATGCCGCTACCCGCTGAAACATCGATACCCTCGGCCTGCTCAGGCTGTTCCAGCGGTGGCTTAAAAGGATCGCGCAGACCTTCCGGTTTAAACATAAAAGGCTCAATGACCTTGATTTCAGGCAAGGGTTTAATAGGTTCTTTAGGCCTGGCCTTAACGTCTGAGAGATAGCGCGTTAAATCTGAAAAATCATCATTGCTACAACCTGTCAGCAAAGCCATAACCACCCCGCAGGCTATCACCGCCAGAGAACCGGGGCGACGACTTTGCAAGTCCGTCCGTATGCAGCGGGATGCCGACAATATATTGTCTTCCATTACTTTTGCCCTCTTTTCTTTTTAACCACGGCAGTCGCGGTTCCATCCGCACCTTCATTATAGGTCTCTACCGTTGCAGTCATCGTCATTTCCCCTTCCTTGCCTTCGGGAGCTATGTTTACATCGTGTACGGTAACAATTCTAGGCAACGAAGCTAAACCGCTCACAAACAAACCCAACTCCTCATATTTCCCAATGACCTCAATACTGATCGGCAGTTCGGAATAGAAATCTTTGCGAATCGGAGCGCCGGGTTTAAATAACCTGAATTCCAGACCGCTGGCCAATCCTGTCTGGGAAATATCGATCAACAGGCTTGCAAGCTCTTCTTGTGTAGGCATTTGCCGAATCATATCCTCCAGTTCCGTTTCAATTTGCGCCAATTGCTGCTCGTAATCCGGAAGATTGATTGATTTTTTTTGTTTCGCCTCAAATGATTGTTTTAATTCCAGCTCTTGTTTCTCAGAAGCATCAAGCGCCGCTAACTGGTCAAGCGTGTCATAGTAAACACCGGCGCCGAAAACCAGGGCGCATATAATTGAAATTGTTGCCGCTTTGATAGGTAATGGCCAAGTCCCGGCCGCATTAGGATCCCAATTAATTTCCGACAGATTCATTTGCCCGCTCCCGGCGCAGCTTGCGCATCTTTATTACCCTGCTTTGCATGCATAGTGAAATCACTCAACTGCTCAGGCTCAGCTTTGCTCGCGGTATGAATCACATCAAGCGCTGGAGCTTTCAGCCAAGCAGAAGCTTCAATAGCTCTCATAAAGGCGGAAATGCGTGCATTTGATTGCGACTTGCCCTCAAAATTCAGATCTGAGCCTTTCTGAATGAATTTCGTCAGAAAAACCCCATCCGGCGTAACTCTGGGAAGCTCATCAAACAAATGCACAATCTCCGGACGGCTTTCCTGTAGCTTCTGGATCAATTCTATTTTGGTCAACAACTTACTTTTTTGTTCTTCAATAGTCTTTATTTTGGCAATTTTTATATCCAATAGCGCTATTTCGTCTTGTATTATTTTATTTCTTTGTGCCTGATACGCTTTAAGTCCCTCAACATAGAGATGAACCCCGGCAAAAATAATCGCTGTAATCAAAACAGCCACGCCAATAGCATTGATAAAGTCCCGCTGTTTCTGCGCGCGCAGTTCTTCACGCCAAGGAAGTAAATTGATTTTTGCCATCAGTCAAAGCTCCTCAATGCCAAACCGCATGCAATCATCATTGCCGAAGCATCGTTGCTCAATGACTGAGGTTTTACTTTATTGGATAAGGCCATATTGATAAACGGGTTCGCTATAACGGTAGGCACCCCTATAGCTTGTTGAACCAATTTGTCGATGCCGGGTATTGATGCGCAACCGCCGGCCAGAATAAGACTATCGATACGTCTATTCGCGCTTGATGAAACAAAAAACTGTATCGACCGTTGAATTTGCTGAACCATTGCCTTTTTAAACGGCTCAAGCACATCAACGGTATAATTGTCCGGCAGTCCGCCCAGCTTTTTTGCCAGACCCGCCTCTTCATAAGTTAGTCCGTAGCGACGCTGAATCTCTTCGGTCAACTGCTTGCCGCCAAAGCCCTGTTCTCTTGTGTATACGGTCCGGCAATTATATAAAACATTTAAGGCGGTCATGGTCGCCCCGATGTCCACGATGGCAATCGTCTGGCCTTCTACGGCATCCGGCAACTGGTCGATCAACAAAGCAAAAGCATTTTCCATCGCAAAGGCCTCAACGTCGACAATTTTGGCCTTTAAGCCTGCTTTTGCCAGCACCTCCACACGATCTTCAATAATTTCTTTTCTTGACGCTGCGAGCAGCACGTTGACCATTTCAGGGTTACTTTCATTTTCGCCCTGCACTTCAAAATCGAAATTAACCTCATCAAGCGAATAAGGCACATACTGGTCCGCTTCAACCATGATCTGCTCTTCCATTTCGTCGTCGGTTAATGAAGCGGGCATCGGTATCACCTTGGTCATCACTGAAGATCCCGCAACAGCGACAGATGCTTGCTTTAACTTTGACCCGGATTGTTTTAAAGCGGCTTTTATAGCCTCGGCTATCACCTCTATATTGGCTATATTTTTATCAATAACCGCGTCTTGCGGCAAAGGCGACACCGCATAACTCTCGACCCGGTAACGAGCGCCGACCTTACTCAATTCGAGTAATTTTATCGCCGCTGTACTAATGTCGATACCAAGAACCGCGCCCTGTTTCTGACTAAACCAACTCATGAACTAACCCTTGAAAAACCTGATGAATAATGTGATCGATCAATTGCAACGCAGGCCTCTCGGTAACTCGCTATGCGGCTCCTGTATTGCTCTATCTACTGCACTGATGCAGTCGTTCAGCGACAAACCACCCATCACAAAACTTTTTACTGGCGAAAGTATAGTAGCCTTTTTTATTTTGATGCTTAAAATGTTCAATTTATTTGTTTATCCAGTTGTTTTTATCTCCCGCGAGAATACTTCAACCGGCATTTAACAAAAAACGTATCTTTTATCCTTTTTATCACTATCGCGCTGTTTCTCAGGATCACTCGTGGCTAAAAAAACATTAAGCGGACAAATTCTAAAATGGTTTGCTATTTTTTTTACGGCCACCATTTTTGGCGCAGCAATTACAGGCTATTTGTTATACAACAAGCTTTCAGCCGACCTGCCCGATGTCAAGACCCTGCATAATGTTCAATACCAGACTCCTTTAAGTATTTACAGTAAAGATAACCGGCTGATCGCTCAATTCGGCGAGAAAAAACGTACGCCGGTTAATATAGAGGACGTCCCCCGACCACTCATTAATGCATTCCTTGCCGCTGAGGATGACAACTTTTATCAACACCCCGGCGTCGACTTTAAGGGCCTGATTCGGGCAGGCTTGCAACTCGCCTTAACCGGGAAGAAAAAGCAGGGCGGCAGCACCATCACCATGCAGGTTACCCGTAACTTCCTGCTTAGCAGCGAAAAAACTTACACCCGCAAGTTAAAAGAAATCATGCTGGCGTTAAAAATAGAGCGCGAATACTCGAAAAACAAAATCCTGGCGCTTTATTTAAACCAGATTTTCATGGGCCACAGAGCCTATGGCGTTGCCGCAGCCGCTCAGGTCTATTACGGTAAATCCTTAACCGAGCTAAGCCTGGCCGAACACGCCATGATTGCCGGATTGCCTAAAGCGCCCTCTATATACAACCCCATTACTAATGAGGCACGCGCGATTGAAAGACGCAATTATGTCTTGCAGCGCATGCTTGAGCTTAATTACATTACTCGGCAGGACTATGAGCACGCATCCCGGCAACCCTCTACCGCAAAACTGCAATCGGTCACACCCGAGATTTCAGCGCTTTATTTAGCCGAAATGGTGCGACAAAAACTTTTCGAGCTCTATGGCGAGCAAGCCTATACTTCCGGGTTCAAAGTCTATACAACAATAAACGGTACGCTGCAATCCACTGCAAATAAGGCGCTTAACGATACCTTGCACGCCTATGACGAGCGCCACGGCTATCGCCGCTTACGCATAAGAACCAGTAATTTCAACGAACTTCCTGTTATCGGCGATACATTGCCAGCCACCGTTCTGCGCGTACAAGATAATCTCGCAACTGCCGCCCTTCAAACCCGTTCTATCATTGAAATACCGTCGGAAAATATCAAATGGACCGGCAGTTCTATCGGAAATCTATTAAAAACAGGCGATATTATCCGTGTTCGCAAACTGCCGGATAATACCTGGGCTTTAACGCAAGTACCCGAGACCGAAGGGGCATTTGTTTCATTAAATCCTGCCGATGGCGCCATTTTAGCGTTAACCGGCGGTTTCGATTTTTTCCGCAACAAATACAATCGCGCGACCCAATCAAAAAGGCAACCGGGCTCGGGCTTTAAACCCATCATTTACACCACCGCCCTGGAACAAGGCTACACCGCCGCCAGCCTTATTAACGACGCCCCCATCGTCATCGACAATCCAGGCCAGGAAAACGAGTGGCGGCCGGAAAATTACAACAAGAAATTCAACGGCCCAACCAGCATCAGATCGGCCATAACCCACTCAAGGAATATTATCTCCATTCGTTTATTGAACGAAATGGGCATTGAAAAAGCCGTCGCAACGGCGCTACGCTTTGGTTTTACCGAAGATCAACTACCCAAGACTCTGTCTTTGGCTCTAGGCAGCGGCTATGCTTCCCCCCTGCAAATGGCGCAGGTTTACGCCACATTTGCCAACGGCGGCTTCCTGATCAAACCCTATTTTATTGATCGTATTGAATCCAACGAGGGCGAGATTATTTATCAGGCCAAGCCTAAAACCGCCTGCCCTACCTGCGACAGCCCTGAGGAATCAAAGCGCAACTACGCACCCAGGATTATTACCCCGCAAATTTGTTTTTTGATGAACTCGTTATTGAGAGATGTCGTTCAACACGGCACGGCAACAGGCGCACAAGTATTAGGCAGACAAGATCTTGCCGGAAAAACCGGAACCACAAATGAACAAAGGGATGCTTGGTTTAATGGCTATACGCAGTCGAATGCGGCTAGCGCATGGATCGGGTTCGATGACTTTTCTCCGCTGGGCAACGCTGAAACCGGCGGCGTAGCCGCGTTACCAATGTGGATAGAGTTTATGCAGGTAGCGCTACAAAACACCTCGGAAATCCCTCTTGAAATGCCCGAAGGCATCGTCAAAGCGTTTATAAACCCTGAGACCGGCCTGTTAACAACGGCCACAGATGAACACGGGATATGGGAGTTCTTTCAAGCGGAACATGTTCCAACCGGATTCGCATCCCGCGACTCGATACCCGATTCAGATTCAGATTCAGATTCAGATTCAGATTCAGATTCAGATTCAGATTCAGAACAGTCTGATGAGAAACCGACTGAAAATCTATTTTAAATTTAAAATATTAGTCACGAAGGCGCTAAGATCACGAAGTTATGTTTATATCTTCGTGATCTTAGTGTTTTCGTGGCGCCTTCCCAATGTGCTTATGAGGCACTAAGTCAACTTAACTGACCGTGGCACTGCTTAAACTTCTTACCTGAACCGCAAGGGCACGGATCATTGCGACCCACCTTCTGACCCTCTCTGATAAATGGCTGCTCGACAGCAGCAACATCTTCTTCCTGTTCAACTGCGAGTAACGACTCTTCGTAAGCATCCAAAGCGGGGGCCTGCGCATGCTCAAAATGCATTTCCCTGGGTGCCTGCATCTGCTCATCAAGCGCGTGAACGTCCTCTTCCTGTCTGACCTGAACTTTAAACAGAATCCCTATCACTTCATACTTGATATGTTCAAGCAGGTTAGTAAACATTTCAAATGCTTCGCGCTTGTATTCCTGCTTGGGATCTTTTTGCGCATAACCTCTAAAATGGATGCCCTGACGCAAGTAATCCATCGCCGCCAGATGTTCTTTCCAGCTGTTATCAAGCACTTGCAGCATCACTGATTTCTCAAAATGTCGCAGCACGTCCTTGGACATTTGCTGTTCTTTGTCTTTATGGTTTTGTTCCAGAATTTCAACAATACGCTTACGTAAAGACTCTTCCTGCAACGAATGGTCTTCAGCCAGCATTTTACGCACCGGAATTTCAACGTTAAATTCCTGATGCAGATGCTCTTCCAGCCCCTTGGTGTCCCACTGCTCAACCATGGTTTTTGGCGGAATATACTGGGTAATCACATTATTAACTACATCTTCACGTATCGCGGTAATAATGTCGGAGATTTCCTCCGCCGCCATCAGCTCATTACGTTGCGCATAGACAACCTTACGTTGATCGTTAGCGACATCGTCATAGGCAAGAATTTCTTTGCGCACATCGAAATTGCGGCCTTCAACCTTGCGCTGGGCGCTTTCAATAGAGCGGGTTACCCAAGGATGTTCAATGGCTTCGCCATTACCCATGCCTAATTTTTGCATTAATCCCGCCACGCGATCCGATGCAAATATCCGCATCAAATCATCTTGCAGCGACAGATAGAAACGGGTTGAACCGGGATCGCCCTGACGACCCGAGCGGCCTCTCAACTGGTTGTCGATACGACGCGATTCATGCCGTTCCGAACCGATAACATGCAAACCGCCGGTGGCGATAACTTGCTCGTGCCTATCCAACCAAGCGCCACGGACTCGTTCCTTATCGGCCTCGCCGGCATCTTCGCCCAGCGCCGCCAGTTCCGCTTCCAGATTACCGCCGAGTACAATATCGGTACCCCGTCCGGCCATGTTGGTCGCGATAGTCACCGCCCCTGGCATACCGGCCTGTTCAATGATATGGGCTTCGCGTTCGTGTTGCTTGGCATTAAGCACTTCGTGTTTAATGCCCTGCTTTTGCAATAATGCCGACAACCGTTCGGAGTTTTCAATCGAGGTAGTCCCGACTAACACCGGCTGCCCACGACTGGCGCATTCTTTAATATCTTCGGCAACAGCGACATATTTCTCGTCGGCGGTCAGGAAGACGACGTCGCCCAAATCCCTACGAATCATATTGCGATGCGTAGGAATGACCACCACTTCAAGGCCGTAAATCTTGTTTAACTCGAACGCTTCGGTATCCGCAGTACCGGTCATGCCGGACAGTTTTTCGTACAAGCGAAAATAGTTCTGAAAAGTAATCGAGGCCAGCGTCTGGTTTTCATTTTGGATGGTCGCGTTCTCTTTGGCTTCAATCGCCTGATGCAAGCCCTCCGACCAACGGCGTCCCGGCATGATACGGCCGGTAAACTCATCGACGATAATCACTTCATTATTGGCGACGATATAATCGACGTCTTTTTTGAATAAAACATGACCGCGCAATGAAGCCGTCAGATAGTGCATCAAGCGAATATTGGTCGCATCGTACAAGCTGCTGCCTTCCGCCATCAAGCCATGCTCGACCATCAAGTTTTCGACCCGCTCATGACCCGCTTCGGTCAGATACAACTGGCGAACTTTTTCATCGACCGAATAATCGCCCGGCTCGCCTTCTTTTTCCTGTTTGGTCAGGAAAGGAATGATCTTGTTGACCTTGATATATATTTCGGTGCTTTCTTCGGTAGGCCCGGAAATAATCAGCGGCGTTCTCGCCTCATCGATAAGGATCGAATCCACCTCATCGACAACAGCAAAGCTTAAATCCCGCTGGACTTTCTGCTCCAGGCTAAACGCCATATTGTCGCGCAGATAATCAAAGCCGAATTCGTTGTTAGTGCCGTAGGTGATGTCCGACGCATAAGCTTTACGCCGTGCGTCGCTTTCCATCTGGCTGATAATCACGCCGGTCGTCAAACCCAGAAAACCGTAAAGCCTGCCCATCCACTCGGAGTCGCGCTTGGCCAGATAGTCATTAACCGTGACCACATGCACGCCGCGCCCCGGCAAGGCGTTCAAATAGGCCGCCAAGGTCGCCATCAGGGTTTTGCCCTCACCGGTTTTCATTTCGGCAATCTTACCGTCATGAAGTATCATGCCGCCGATCAATTGCACATCGAAATGACGCATGCCGAAGACTCTGGTCGACGCTTCCCTGACTGTTGCAAATGCTTCTGGAAGCAGATTGTCCAGTTTTTCACCTTGCGCCAGCCGATCACGAAATTGCTGCGTTTTTGCTTTTAACGCATCATCAGATAACTTTTCGTAGTCAGAAGCCAAAGCATTGATCTTTTTGACCAACGACCTTTTCTTCTTTATCAGCCTGTCATTACGGCTCCCTATAACAAATCTAACCAACTTACCCAGCATGTTTTTTTCCGGTATGAATTTAGTAAATGATTGAATAAAACCGTAGGATTATATACCGTCTACTATTTTAGTGACAGTTAAAAACTCGCTTTATCCCCTCGACAACAGGCATTGCCATACACATTTAAAACCCGGATTCCCTGATCAATACGGCTGCAACTTGCCGCCATAAAAACAAGGCAACGCTTTCGGGTTTTCCATCAATCAGCACATTGCCCTTGATGGCTCTATGAATCGCTTCACCGGCTTCCATGGGCTGAAGCCAGATCCGGTAAACCGATGTTTCGGGAACCAATACATCCTTATCGTTGCCTCGAATGGCAATGCTTCCGTTGTAACGGGACGTAAAAACCGGCGGCAACTGCATCGCCGCGGCATTGTCGATACGCACAATTCGGCACGGCATGCCCGGCCAATCCAGTTGCTCGGGATAAAAATCCGCTTTAGCGCCGGGCTGAATCCGGCCCAGATGATCTTCAGCCAAAAAAGCTTCTATCTGGTAAGCATCAAACTTACCTACAGTTAACAACGGCTCGTCCTTGGCTATCCATTCCCCGGCATTCAACAGATCGTTGACCTCAATAATTTCACCGTCAAAAGGCGCCTGAACAGTCAGACGCTTACGTTCATCCATAAGCGCGTCATATTCACTGGCCGCACTTTCCAGTTCGGTCAATGCCACCAATCGCCGATTAATCAGATTTTTTTCCTGACCATGAAAAGACAGCTCCCAGCGTAACGATTCAATCTTTATTTTGCTCTGCTCCAGGCGCGAATCAAGATCGGACGAACTAAATTGAACCAATGCCTGCCCCGCTTTAACGGTTTCGCCTTTAACGACCAGAATCCTCTCCAGCTTAGCGGGCAGCGGCATAAAAAGCTCGGTATGGGCGGCTATTTTCAACAGGCCGGGCGCTTCAATGCGACTTTTCCAGGGCACAAACAAAATGCCGATTGCGATCAGCACTGCCAACAAGGTCGTCAGGGTATTGCGATTCCATTCCATATGCTGACGATGTTCAATCCAGTGCTTAATTTCTTTGACGATAGGGAGCATGATAAACCAGCCTATTTCAACCATCATTAAAAACAGGCCGAGTAATTTAAAGAAAAAGTGATACACCAGCAAGGCGATCCCCATAAACAGAAAAAAGCGATAAATCCAGATACTCCAGGCATAAATCAACAGCAATCGCTGCGTGTGCCGTGGAAATCGCTCCGGCACTTCGTCGAGAAAACCGAACAAGATCCGCCGCAATTGCCAGCGTCCCAGCGCAAATGCCCTATTTTGCAGATTCTCAATACCCCAATAATCCGACAGTAAAAAATAGCCGTCAAAGCGCATTAACGGGTTTAGATTGATAAACAGCGTCATCATCCACGTCGTCGTCGCCATCAGAAACACGCTGCTGCGCAATGGGCCGTCGGGCAAAAAATGCCACAGCGTAGTGCATAACACGGCCAACCCCAATTCGGCGGCAATACCGCCGAAACCAATCGCCAGCCGTTGCCGCCGCGAGCTCAATTTCCACGCCTCGCTGGCATCGGTATATAACACCGGCATCATTACCAGAAAAGCCACGCCCATCGCGGAAACCCGACAGCCGTAACGGTGGGCGGTATAGGCGTGTCCCAATTCATGCAGGGTTTTGGTCAAGGTCAGCGCAACCGCGTAATACACCAAACCTTCGGTCGAAAAAAAATGCAGGAAAGTCCGGCTGAACATGTCCCAGCGATCGATCAGCAAGTACAGATTAACCAGCACCAGCGCCATCAGCACGTACAGCACCCTCGGTCGATAGATCCAGCGTAGCGCCGGATAAGTTCGCGCCAGCAAGCGATCCGGGCGGATCAGCGGAATCTTAAAAAACAGGTAATGATGAATCAGCCAGGCAAACCAGTGATGATGCGCCGCCTTGGCTTGACCAACCAGACGCTGCACGGCCTCTTTGCCCCTGACCTGAAGCAGGTTATGGCCGACTAAAAACTGCAAAAAATGCATAATATCGTCAACGCTGACGGCGAATAAACCGTACTGCGATACTTGTTCGCTGATGGCCTCGGGTGAACTTAACTCCCAATGCGCCAGGATCTCGTTTTCAAGTTGCCCGATACGATAGAAGTGTTGATTGACCGGGTCATAAAGCGTCCAGGTGGGAGAGCCGTCGAATGCGCAAGGCCCCGGAAACAAATCCAGCTCTTCGCGCAACGGCGGCAGGTTAATTACATTCCCATCCATTGTCTCAATGCCGCCAAAGGTCTTCTTAACACATAATAAACAAAAGGAACCCGCGAGCCGAAGACCTTGGCCGTTCCTTTAAGCCCGATTCTGGGCAATACGTCCGCTTGCTGGAACCGCGCTTTCAAACGATAAGCCAAGGCCTCGTCAGGCGTAACCTCGGCTTGATAGGCGGAAAAATAGAGTGCTGCCGAAACCGGCGTGGTCGGGTCGACATTTAAAAAAAACTGCACCTTGGAGTCCGGCTCCAGATTAATCGCATCGGCTATCGGCAACTGCACTTCCAGCTCGACATCGGCGGGATCGGCAACCATCAAGATGCGTTCGCCGACGGTAACCGGCTTGCCTATCCAGTCGTTGACATCGGAGAACACCGCTATCCCGGCATGAGGCGCTTTAATGTCGATACGCGCCAGCCAATCTTCCATGCTGCGCACCTCGGCTTCCTGCTGCTCGGTTCGGCTTTTAAGAATATTGACCTGCGCCTTGCTGTCCATATCGAACATCGCCTGCTGCGCGGTTTTGCGGTATTCGGCTTCGGCAACCGCCAGGGCCTTGCGGGTCACGGTCAGCTTGTTTTTGATGGTCTCTTCTTCAAGGCTTAACAACGGCTGGTCTTTGACCACCTGATCGTTGGGCTGTACATAAAACCGATCGACAACGCCGTCAATAGCGGCCCTGATGATAGTCGGATGACCGGGAATAACGCTGGCCGGAGCCAACGCCGTCTGCCGCACCGGAATCCATAACAGACAAAACAGCACGACCAGGCCGGTCATCAGGCGTTTTTTAGTCAGCAGGCCCTGCTTCCAGAAAGGCGGCTTGGGCGACAATGCCGCCCAAGCATGGCCGAAAGTGTCCGCCACATGCTCCAGCAAATACAGCTCCCCTTCCATCCAGGCGGCTTCTCTCGCCAGCAACAGACCGGCCTGGGGCGTGGCGCCATAGGCCGACACCGGCAGCCATACCGCATGGGCGGGCAACCATTGCGGCCACTGTTCGGCGCAATCGCCTTTCAGGTCTTCCGCCGTTAAGGGGCGAATGGCTCCGGAGGTATCCGCAGACAGCTGTTTGAACAGCTGTTTCAACCAGTTTATATACGGCGCATTAGCGTCGACCACCGCCAAACCGGAGACCGCAACCACTTGCGAGCCGTCTATCTGCCACAGCGCCGCTTGGCGGAACTCAATCAGACTGCGGCTGTCGTTAACCAGCGTATAGGCCAGCGCTTCGGCGGTATCGGCGTTACGGAAGGATTTTTCCAGTTGCAGCAGCGTCGCCAGCGCCGCCAGTTGGCGTTGCGTATCAGTCATGTGCAGCAACAGACGGTCTCATCGGTTCCGAACCGCTTGCGACACTTCCGCCATCCTTGGCAGTCGCCGCAGCTGCGAAAACAGCCCGACCGCTCATGCCGGCGAGAAGATCATCGACCTTCCCGGTAATGATGCCGGTAATTTTAATGGATTGGCTGACCGCGTCGATACGCGCGCCCAACATTTTGACCTTGGCCGGATACTCGCGCTGCGTTTCTTCAAGAAAAACCTTAAACTCATAGCCCGGCTTCAACCACTTTAGCCAGCTGGAGGGCACCAGCACAGTGACCTCAAGCTGGCTGTCATCCAAAATATCCAGAATCGGATCGCCGGCTTTAACGTATTGATAACGCTGCACCAGACGCTCGGCCACACGCCCCGAAAAAGGCGCGGTAATCGTACACTTTTGCAGCACCGCTCCCATCAATGCAATATCGGCTTTGGCCTTGGCAACCTCGGCAGCCGCCATTTCAAGCTCCAGCGGACTCATCGAATTGAGCTTGGTCAATCGGGAATTAACCTCATAGGTTTTTTCAGCGGCTTGCACCACGGCCTGGGCCTTTTTCAATTGCGCCTGCTGTTCCGCGCAATTGAACGCAACCAGCAAGTCCCCTTGCTTGAATCGCTCACCTTCCTGAACATTGAGCTGAACGATTTTTGCCGCCATTTCACTGGACAGGATCGAAGCATGCTGGGCATTAAGTTGAGCGCGAATTTCAGCCGACTCAGCGGCATAGGCCGTAGCAAAGACGAAGTAGGTTAATAGGAGTAAAAAAATACGCATAGTAGGTTTTGGTGATTTACTAGGAATGAGGGCTGTTTAAATTAATAGACCCATTGATTTTGACTTTGAATGGCGCAGAACGGAGCAACAGCCCCCCGTTTCGCATAAAAGCCGGAAATGATTACAACACTGTCAAACAATCGCTGCTTTCGGTATGAACCAGATCGCCGCTACGTTGCAAAACGAAATAGCCGCGCCTTAACGCGTCTTCCTTGGCGTCATCGTTGATATGGAACGTAGCTATGGCGCCGTATTGCTTAAAGGCCCGGTAAATCGGAAACAGCAGCTTAAAGTGCTTCATTTTCCGGTCTAACTTATCCAAGTCATTCTTATGCGCCTTGTATTTTACTTCGACAACCGCAATCGCATCGCCATTGGTCATAACCAGGTCATACTCCTCCTGAATTTGACTGCGATGTTTCTCCATGTTTTTTACCACATCGTCAAAATAAATCTTTCCCAAATGATTGTCTTTGATCAGACTTTGGAAAAAAAATTCCTCGGCCACATCGCCCTGATTTTGACTGATATTGCCCAACGTAATGCCAATACGCTCCAGCTTTTCATCGGTGCGCTTTAATTGCTCGTCGGTCCGCTTCATTTGCTCGCCAGTGGCCTTTATTTGCTCCTCAGTTGCCTTTATTTGCTCATCGGTGGCTTTTTGAGCAACAGTAAGACTTGCAACCAATTCTTTTAGCTCATCATCAGTCATCTTTATCTCCGAAAATTGCGCTGATTGTTTAGCATATTAACACAGACTGCGGGCGGCCACGATTTGCGCCTTTTTGAACCGCAATTCTCACTTATGACTAGAAACTCATGCTTAAAACCTACATCTACATGAATGCAAGAGCCGGAGCGGCAACGCACGAAACAGTTGCCGGAAACTCACTACTTTCACTCTATTTGGTCAACGCTTCCAACTCGTCCCATCGCTTGTAGACCTGCTCCAGGTTTGCGTCAATCCGTTTCAGCTCATCCAGAGTCTTGGCAACGACGGCCTGATCTTTTTTATAGAACTCGGGCGCGCTGATTTGCCGGTTTAATTCCGTTTGCATAGTTTCAAGTTCACCGATCACTTCCGGTAGCTTATCCAGCTCTTGCTGTTCTTTAAAACTTAGTTTTTTTTTCGTTACGGCGCGCACGGGAGACTGAACCGCCGGTTTTCCCGGCTTGGCTACCTTGACAGCTTCGGCCTGTTTTTCTTGCTTAACATGGCTCATCCAATCGGTATAGCCGCCGACAAATTCATCGACTTCGCCCGAGCCGTCAAGCACAAAGACACTAGTCACTACGTTGTCCAAAAAAGCCCGGTCATGACTCACCAGCAGCAGGGTGCCGTCAAAATCGACCAGTTTTTCTTCCAGCAACTCCAGGGTTTCCAGATCCAGGTCATTGGTCGGTTCGTCCATGACGATCAGGTTGGAAGGCTTGGTAAATAACCTCGCCAGCAACAAGCGGTTTTTCTCGCCCCCCGATAAACTCTTTACCGGAGAACGCGCTCTGGCCGGAGCAAACAGGAAGTCACCCAGATACGACATCACATGCCGCTGGTTACCGGCGATTTCGACAAAATCATTGCCATCGGCGACGGTATCGGCAACGGTCATGTTCGGGTCGAGTTGATCGCGCAACTGATCGAAATAGGCGATTTCCAGTCGGGTGCCCTGCTCTACCGTGCCGCTATCGGGTTCTAACTGTTTTAACAATAATTTCAGCAATGTCGATTTGCCTGCGCCGTTTGCGCCAATCAAACCGATTTTGTCGCCGCGTTGAATCAGCGTGGAAAAATGCTTAATGATCTGGCGGTCTCCATAAGCAAAACTGATGTCATTGACTTCGATCACTTTTTTGCCGGAAGCATCGCCTCTGTCCAAGGATATTTTGCTGGTTCCTTGAGTGTTGCGGCGCTGCGCTCGTTCGTTACGCAATTTTTCCAACGCCCTGACCCGGCCTTCATTACGGGTACGACGGGCTTTTACGCCCTGCCTGATCCAGACTTCCTCATCGGCCAGCTTTTTGTCGAACTCGGCATTTTGATTGGCTTCGTCCTCAAGGGCTGCGGCTTTGCGGGTTAAATAATCGTCGTAATTACCCTGCCAGGACACCAGATTGCCGCGATCCAGATCGATAATCCGGGTCGCCAGTTTTTGCAGAAACGACCGGTCATGGGTCACAAACAATACCGCTCCCTGAAAGTTCAGCAACTGCTCTTCCAGCCAGGTAATGCTTTCAAAATCGAGATGGTTGGTCGGCTCATCGAGCAATAATACTTCCGGTTCTATGACCAAGGCCCTGGCCAAGGCCACGCGCCGCTTCCAACCGCCGGACAAGCCGTTTATCTTTAAATCGCCGGGCAAATCCAGCTTGCTTAAGGTGGTCTCGACCCGTTGCTGGAAATGCCAGCCGTTATGCGCTTCCAGTTTGTGCTGCAAATCGCCCAGCTCATTTAAAGCCTTGTCGTCATCGTAATCCATGGTTAAAGACAGCGCGTGATAACGGGTAATCCACTCGCCCAGCTCGCCCAAACCGCCGGCAACCGCGTCGTAGATAGTCGCGTCATCCGGTAAATCGGGCGTTTGCTCCAACCATGCCAGTTTTAATTCCGGTTGCCGCCAGATGTCGCCGTGATCGGGCTGAATATTCCCGGCAATGATCTTCATCAAGGTTGATTTACCCTCGCCGTTACGGCCTAACAAGCCTACTCGTTCTCCGGCATCCAGCTGAAAGTCGGAGTTTTTCAATAAAGCGTGAGTTCCAAAAGCGATGGAAACGTTGGTCAATCGTAATAAGGGCATTTTAAAGTTCTTTATGTTGTAAATAGCGTCGTAATAAATCCAGTGCCAGCAACGCCGCCTGATTTTGCTTGCGTTTGATAGGGCCTGCCACTGAATGGGTGGTTTGATGAAATCCATCTCCAGTCAGCAGCGTATTATATAGAATAATGGACCGGTCTTTATCGTGAAATGTTTTATCGTCCCCGGCATAGAGCTGAACCAGCACAAAGTCGGCGCTAGCGGTCTTTTGTATTTCGCCGGCGATAATCTGTGCAGCTGAGCTCAAGTCATTGCCGTCAATCGTAACCGCGAGCTTTTGCGCCAGCCTTTCCAGGGATTGCTCATAGCGCGTTTCCAGCAACCATTGCAAACCTATGCACTTGGCCGCCAGTAAGCCTTGGCTGGCTGTTTCCACGACGGCCAAGGTGTACCCGCCGACGGTCATCAGCTGATCGACCACAAACACCATGTCGCCGCTTGCCCGCCCGAAACCGTCAATGGCGAAAACAGGATCGCCCAGCGCTCTCGCAACTTTAGACGCCAACGCGGCCATCGCGGCTTCAGGATAATCGTGCGGAAACAGCAATTTGGTCTGCACATCATCAGGACCGGCACGAAATCCCAGCTGCACTTGGGGCGGAATGTCAATCGCACCGATGCGTTCCTGAATGGCCGACTCGCCTATGCCTAGCGTTTTGATGGTAATCAACTTTCCGGGTCGCAATAAAAACCGGCTTGCCAACGTTGGCTGAATGGCTTCCGAAAATAAATGCCGCATTTCAAAAGGCACGCCGGGTACAAAGGCAAACCAGCAACGCCCGACTTGCAGGGAAAAACCCGGCGCTGTGCCCCAGGCATTGTCAATGCGCTCGGCGCCCTTTGGAAACATCGCCTGTTTGCGGTTTGACTCGGGCATGGGCCGATTTCTGAGCATAAAAAACCGTTTGATCTGCTCAAAGGCAACGTCGTCGAATTCCAGCGGCAGGTCGAACGCTTTGGCGACCGCCCCGGCGGTCAAATCGTCGCTGGTAGGTCCCAGTCCGCCTGTGCAAATGCAGCAATCTGCGCGCACTGAAATTTCCCGCAACAAGGTTACCAAATCATCAAGCTTGTCGCCCACCGCGGTATGCCGGGTTACGCTAAAGCCCATGGCGACGACCTGCTCCGACAGCCAGGCCGCATTGGTATCGACGGTTTGACCGGTAACGACTTCTTCGCCTTGGGAGAATATTTCTAGGATTGGGTTCATGTTGGAAAGCTCTTCGGTTAAGTGATCGATCTAACTGTTGATTTAGTTGATCAGCACGCTATGCCAAAACGGCAATGCAATCAAACTGATTGCAGTGGTCACGGTTACCGCCATCGCATACAGCGAACTATCCAGCCGGTAACGGTCGCAAAAGACAATACCCAGCAGCATGCTCGGCATGGACAGGTCGAGCACCGCCGCCGACCGGTATTCGCCGACGATAGGTAAATGCCCGACTAAAAATATCGCAAACAACGGCATCAGCGCCATCTTAATGGCTATCACAGGAATGACATACGGGATATTACGGACGGTTACTGCTTTCCAGCTTAAAGCCAACCCTAAAGAAAACAGCATCAACGGCACGACTCCGGCGGATAATTTTTGCAGTACGCCGGAAAGCCAAACCGGGGCGCCGAAGCCGTTAATATTCAGGATAACCGCAACAGCCGCCGCCCAGAATGGCGGTGCGTTAAAAAACAGCCATAGCGATTTCGGCTTTTCTGCTGTTTCTTCGCCGTAGTGTCGCGCGACCATCACCCCTGCGGTAAACAATAACGGCGTGGTTGCAAATAGATCCATTTGTATGACCACCGACCTGGCCCAACTGCCGAAGGTTTGCTCCAAGACCGGCAAGCCCAGGTAGGTCACATTGGGAAAGGCCGCCGCCAGTATCATCGCGCCCATGCGCCGATGTTCGAACTTGAACAGCGTACCAACGGTCCAAAGGCAAATCATCGCAAAAACAATACTGCCCACGCCCAGCAAGGTGTACTGGAATGAATGCAAGCCTATATCTGCCGACCATAGCACATCCACAACCATGGCCGGCAGCAGCAAATAATAAACCACCGTGGTCAATACCAGACGGGTTTGCTCGGCCGCCAACCCCGCCGGCCGCGCAAAACGCCACACCGCGCCGCATGCCATTATCAAGGTCATTTGTATCAATGTTAAGTTCATAATTTAAGGTCTATTGTGGCAATAGTGAATTTTAACATTCACCGTTAAAACAAGTTCCGGTAATATATATCGACTTATTATTTGGGAGCGTCTGCATGCGCCTGTTTTCAAAGTATTGCCGACTCGGTGTTTTTTTATTGATCGCCAGCCCTTTTGCGATGGGAGAAACAGATGTTGTCTCGCCTAAGGAAGCCGCCGCAATGTATGCCAAACGCCAGGCAATCATTATCGATGTGCGTGAAAATGACGACTGGAATGAGCACCGTATTCACGGCGCCATTCACATTCCGCTAAGCCAATTAAATGATCGTCTACACGAACTTGAACCTTATAAAAACCGCCCGGTTATCACCCAATGCCAAGCCGGCCTACGTTCCGCCCAAGCCCAGCTGATATTGAAATCGGCCGGATTTGCCAAGACCTATTTAATGAACGGCGGAATTCAAGCTTGGCATGAACAAGGCTTAGTGACTGAATAAGCCTTTTACCCTTTCTCCTTTTTACCTTACTTACCCATGCCTCAATCATTTATCTCGACCAAATCCATCCCCGTTCGCGAACGCCTGATCATGGCGCTGGATGTACCCAGCATTGCCGAGGCGCAGGCCTTGGTGGAAGAACTCGGCGATTCGGTAATCTTTTACAAAGTCGGCATGGAACTGTTTATGTCCGGCGATTATTTCGGTTTTATTGAATGGTTAAAACAGCGCGATAAGAAAATCTTTGTCGACCTGAAGTTTTTCGATGTGCCCGCCACCGTGGGCCGGGCCATTAAAGCCTTGAGCAGCAAAGGCGTCGATCTTGCCACCATTCACGGCAACGATGCGATTATGGAAGCCGCCGCCAAGGAAAAAGGCGACCTTAAAGTATTGGCCGTGACTGCGCTAACCAGCCTGGATCGAGGCGATCTTGATGATTTAGGCTTTGCCTGCGATGTCCGCGAGTTGGTGTTATCCCGCGCCAAGCGCGCTTTGCAAATCGGCTGCGACGGCATTGTGTCATCCGGGCTTGAAGTCGCTATGCTGAGAGAAGAGCTGGATCATAAGCTACTCGTTATCACGCCGGGTATACGGCCTGTCGATAACCGTGAAGAGGACGATCAAAAACGGGTGGTCAGCGTGGAAATGGCTTTCCAAAATGGCGCTGATTATATCGTCGTCGGCAGACCTATACGCGACGCTGAAAATCGCAAAGCGATGGCTGAGAAGATTCAAGGGCAAATTCTTTCGCAGTTTCAATAAATTCGAATCAAAAAAGGGCGACCGTCGGTTCGCCCGCCCCTCTTTTATAATAATGCCTTGCGATTATGGAATTTGATCTAGCCTTTACCACCTCATATCTGGTCGCCTTTACGATGGGATTGTTCAGCAGCATGCACTGTATCGGCATGTGCGGTTCCATTATCGGGACCTTGACCTTAAGCCTCAGCCCGGAGATACGGAACCAAAAAAACCGGCTGTTCCCCTTTGTACTTAATTACAACATCGGTCGCATTACCAGTTACACAATAGCCGGCGCATTAGCGGGCATTATTGAAGCATTGATCACCCTACCGATGGGCGAAATCAGCGGTCATCGACTGTTGCAATTACTGTCCGCCGCCATCATGACCGGCGCGGGGCTTTATATAGCCGGATGGTTCCCCCGCTTTGCCTATATTGAAAAAATCGGCCTGCGTTTCTGGAAGATGATAGAGCCTTTCGGCCGTAAACTGATCCCGGTAAAAAATCGCAGCCAAGCTTATCTTTTCGGCATGGTGTGGGGATGGCTGCCGTGCGGTTTGGTCTATTCGGCCTTGGCGCTCGCCGCAACCGCAGGCGACATCAGCCAAAGCGCACTGACCATGTTGTTTTTCGGATTGGGAACTTTACCTGCGGTCATGGGAGTCGGTATAATGACCGGCATATTAACAAGGTTATCCAGGATGCAACGCTTCAAGCAGGCTATCGGCCTGTTCATGATTGCACTGGCTCTGCTGGCCGCCCTGCCCTGGCTTAATCCCATGGCGATCACATCACATTCGGCTCTACATTAAGAGGATTCTATGGATCATTTTAACGCGATCATCGGTCAATCTCCTGCATTGGATTCCTTAATCCGTAACGCCAAAATCGTTGCCGCTACCGATGTTACTGTATTGCTTAAGGGTGAAACGGGCACCGGCAAGGAAGTACTCGCCACCGCCATTCAACAGGCTGGCTCTCGTGCCAATAAAGCTTTTATTACCTTGAATTGTGCGGCATTGCCTGAGAGCCTGATCGAATCGGAGTTGTTCGGCCATAAAAAGGGTTCGTTTACCGGAGCGACAACCGATAAGCAAGGCCTTTTTCAGGCAGCGGACGGCGGCACCCTGTTTCTCGATGAGATCAACTCCCTGCCGCTGTCGATTCAGGCAAAATTATTGCGTTTTCTTGAATCCGGTGAATGTCTTGCCGTCGGCGAAATCAAGCCTTACAAAGTCGATGTCCGCGTTATTTCTGCAACCAACACTGATTTAAACAAGCAGATTGAAGCCGGCCAATTCAGGTCGGATTTGTATTTCCGTTTGAATGTCGTGCCGTTAGAACTACCGCCGTTGGCGCAACGCACTGAAGATATTGAATCGCTGCTCAAGCACTTTCTGGCCTTATTTGAAAAGACCCATGCATTGACTGCGCCCAAATTCAGCAAGCCCGCTTTAAAAGCACTGAAAGCCTACCCATGGCCGGGCAATATTCGCGAATTACGTAACTTATGCGAAAGACTGAGCATCTTATTGGCCGGTCGAACTATCGAGCCGGAAAATCTGCCGTCTGAATTCACAACCAAGTACATCAGCAACGCGTCTGCGACAACCGATTTCACCCTGCCTGAAAACGGCCTGCAACTGGATACGCTAGAGGCCGATTTAATCTATCAAGCCCTGAACCGCACCAAAGGCAACCGCAGCAAGTCTGCAAAACTACTGGGCATTTCCCGCGACACCTTGCTTTATCGCATGCAAAAACACGGCTTTGCCAGCTAACATTGTTTAGTGTCTTCTTACCCACTGAGCGGTAACATTGTCGCTTTTTCCGTGAGCGCGAAATATCGCTAATTGCGCCAATTTGGCTAGCTCATCCTTGCCGCCGGCAGGCTGGGCCAACTGCAAAAGCTCCGCTTGTTTTACATATTCCCAGAAACCGTCGCTGCACAGCATAAAAGTCTCGCCTTTTTTCATGGCGGGATACACATTAGTCTCCACCTCATCCGCTTTCAAGATATTGATGCTGCGCGTTAATTTATTTTGCTCCGGATGACGCGCCATCTCCTGCTCGGTAATCTTGCCTTCATTCACTAATTGCTGCGGGATGGAATGATCCTTGGTTCGCCACAAAATCCGTTGCGGATCCATCCTGTATATCCGCGAATCACCGCAATGTCCTGTCATTACCCGCTGCTCATCCAGGTAAAGAATCGCGCAGGTGGTATGCGCATCGTCACCGGATTTATCGAAAGCAAACAGCCTTTTCATTTCACTGACGGCCGCAGTAATCCAGCTCGAAAAGGTATCGACTGGATTCCGCTCCATTTGTTTACTGTAAGTATCGGTAAACCTGAGCAAGCCCTGACAGAAAAAACGGGACGCCTTTTCTCCGGCATGATGACCGCCCAAGCCATCGGCAACGACAAACAGCGCATAAGTATCAGTGATAATGTGCGCCATGAAGTCCTGATTAATCTCTCGATCGCCGATCAAGGTTAACTGATAAATCTCCAGCGCCACTTATTTGCCTTGAGTTAAGCGCAATTCAATCTTGCATTGCGCATGATCTGTTTCAAATCCTTAACCGTCTGCGCCAAGCCTGAAAACACTGCCTGGGCGATAATCGAATGACCGATATTAAGCTCCACTATCTCCGGTATCGCGCATATTGCTTCAACATTATAAAAATTCAAACCGTGCCCGGCATTAACTTGCAGTCCCGCACTATGCGCATAAACGGCAGCCCTCCTGATACGCGCCAGCTCTTCGGCCTGCTGCAAGCGATTGCCCGCTTCGGCATAACACCCGGTGTGTAATTCAACAACCGGCGCACCGGCTTTTACCGCCGCATCGATCTGCATTTCATCGGGATCGATAAACAGCGACACTTCAGCGCCTGCGCCGGCCAATTTATCGCAAGCCCATTGCAAGCGATGCAGGTTACCGGCGACATCAAGCCCGCCCTCGGTGGTCAATTCTTCGCGCTTTTCCGGCACCAGGCAGCAGGCGTAAGGCTGCACTTTCACCGCAATGGCGACCATCTCATCGGTCACCGCCATTTCCATATTCAGCCGGGTGTGCAGCATCTCTTTTAATAAATAGATGTCCCGGTCCTGGATATGCCGACGGTCCTCCCGCAAATGCGCGGTAATGCCGTCAGCACCGGCCTGCTCTGCAACCAATGCGGCCTGAACCGGTTCAGGATAAAGCGTGCCTCTGGCCTGCCTCAAGGTAGCGACGTGATCGATATTCACGCCTAATAGGATATGTGTATTACTCATTAATTACTCTCTGTCCACGAAAAGCACGAAAAAATATAACTCAAGCTTGTTTGGCCATTGCCTCCAGAGTAGCTCTACGTCTGTGGTAAAAAGCGCCTTAAATGGATTCATACCTGCACTTTCTCTCCATTCATTTTTTTCGTGCTTTTCGTGGAAACAATTGATTTTTTTTTAAATTCGTCAGTCTAATCCGCGCTCTATTTCTTGCCGCTGAGCAATCGCGAAGACTTTACCAATAACCGTCCGACTCTTAAGCTGCCTGCCCTGCAAATAAACATCAATAACCGTCCGCATCAGGATTTTTGCTTCGAGCAACACCTGCGGATCGGTCAATTCCCCGGCGTTGAGCGCCTGCAAAGTCTTGCCTGAAAACGGCCCATGCAAAACTTCAACCGGACCTTGTCCGACATTAAAGTCGTATTTTTTTAAGGCTTCAATCGGTTTTTCATTATCGTCATAATCGAACTGTAACCCGTAACCCGCATGCTCCATCAGGCTGAGTTCAAATAACCGCAATGCCGCTTCCCTGCAGGAATCCTCCGCCAGAAGCGATAAACACTCGGCGTACGCGTCAAACACTTCGGGATGGGGATCGTATTTGTGTAAAAAACAACCGACTAATTCGTTAATATAAAAACCGCAATACAACGCAAGTCCCTTTATCCGGCTAATCGGCTGAATCATGCGGAGTTCGACATCGGTCAGGGTTTTTAGCTCCGCCTTGCCAACATAGGAAATGGTTAACGGGATAAAGGGTTGCAGCATCCCGGCTGTTTTGGATTTGGCTTTTCTTACGCCTTTGGCCAACAAGGAAATTCGACCGAAATCCCGTGTTAGCGCATCGATAATCAAGCTGGTTTCCCGGTATTTGCGCTGTTGCAGAATAAAGGCAGGTTGCAAATAAACTGCGGATTCAGTCATTAAAGCCCAGGCTTTGCAAGACTCGTTCGCTATCCGACCAGCCTTTTTTCACTTTAACCCAAAGCTGCAAATAAACTTTATGCCCGATCAGTTTTTCTATGTCCAGCCGGGCATCGGTACCGACTTTTTTCAGCATCTCGCCGTCCTTGCCGATCACAATGTTCTTTTGGGTCAAGCGCTCCACCCAAATAATCGCATATATTTTGGTGATATAAGACTTTTCTTCGTAGCGTTCAATTTCCACAGTCAGCTCATAAGGCAGTTCGTCGCCTAAGCGCCGGGTCAGTTTTTCCCTGACGATTTCAGCCGCCAAAAACCGCTCGGATCGGTCGGTCACCTGATCCTCGGGATAGATCAAATCCCGTTCCGGCAGCAATTCCATAATCAAACTTTCCAGTTGATCGAGGTTGGTTCTTTTTAACGCGGAAATAGGCACCAAATGCTTGAACGGGAATCGATGCTGAGCTTCGTTAAAGAACGTTAAAATCGCTTCCTTGTCCGCTACCTTATCAACCTTGTTGACGGCAAGAATAACCGGCAGACCGGCTTGCTCCAGCTTCTTGAAGATTTCCTCATCGTATTCATGCCAGGACAAGCCGTCGATCAGCCAGACGATCACGTCAACGCCCAGCAAGGTCGTATCGGCGGTCCGGTTCAAATAACGGTTCAAGGCCCGCTTCTCACTGTTATGCATGCCCGGCGTGTCCATATAAATGGCCTGCCCCGCCTCGGTGGTGTTAATGCCGAGAATACGATGCCGGGTTGTTTGCGGCTTACGCGAAGTAATGCTGATTTTCTGCTTCAGCAAATGATTCATCAATGTTGATTTGCCGACATTGGGCCGCCCAATCAGGGCGACGAAACCACAATTCATTTAGTGTCCTTATTTAATAATTCGAGCATAAGCTCTGCCGCCGACTGCTCGGCTTTTTTTCTGGAATTTCCCATGCCTATGCAGGATGCCGCCGTTAACGGCGTCGTGCATTTCACTTTGAAGGTTTGTTCATGCGCGAGCCCGGACATGGTCATTAGAGTGTAGTCGGGCAGCTCCATTTTTTTGGACTGCATTAACTCCTGCAATTGAGTCTTAGGGTCTTTCTGCCAATTATCCAGCGACAAACTTTTCAGCTTTTCCGCAAACAACTGCAAGATCCATTGCTGACAGGCATCCATGCCCTGATCGTTGTATAACGCGCCGATAATGGCTTCCACCGCATCGGATAGGATGGAGTCGCGGCGAAAGCCGCCGCTTTTCAACTCCCCCGAACCCAGCAGCAAATAATCGCCCAATTGATGCTTTCTGGCCAGGTCCGCCAGCGAACTCTGATTAACCAGACTTGCCCTTAGCCGGCTTAGAACGCCTTCGCTGGCGCCGGGAAATAACGCGTATAACTTCTGGGCTATAACAAAACCCAAAATTGAGTCCCCCAAAAACTCCAACCTTTCATTATTGTTCGAACTTGCGCTTCGATGCGTTAAAGCCGTGGTAAAAAGCTGAGGATTGTTAAACGTCAAAGCCAATTTTTTACACAACTCTTCAGGCTTTTTTATCACTCTTGACCGACCTCGATAGTGTCATGAAACTCTGCTAATGCACTCAGGTTTCCGAACAATTTCACGACAGTCTCATACTCGATGTCCACTTTCACATAATTGCCGTGTTTGATAACGGTAATGTCATCTTGCTTGACATCGTAGACATAATTAATATTAAAGCGCTTGCTTAAGCTGTCCCTGATTTCAAACTCGCCTTTTGTGGCGAGATCGGGGGTTGCTTTTAACGCTTCCAACGCACTCTTCACCTTGCCGTGATCCAGATAAATCGGAACTATCTTAAGTGTCAACAACACAAAAACCCCGATGAATCCCAGAACAAAAACAAGCGAAATCAAGGTTAAACCTTGCTGACCTTTAGGCGATAAATTCATTTTTTTCTCCAGATGATTTATTAAAAGCAATAAGTATAGTCAGTTTATTTCAACACGGTGCCAATGCGCTCAAAGCCCACGCCTTCATACTGCCAGTCCCAATTCATCCAGATAAAAAAAGCTTTACCGACCAGGTTTTCTTCAGGCACCGTACCCCAGTAACGGCTATCGTTACTGTTATCCCGGTTATCGCCCATCACAAAATAGCTCCCTTTCGGCACCACATAAACACCTTCGGCGGAAGCTGCGTCATTTCTGATCAGAATGCTGTGCTCAACGCCGGTCAAATCTTCCGACAGAAGCTCATTCCCGGTCATATCCTCGCCTTGACCTACGCCCTGATAGCGGCCTAACGAGACCTGATTGACGGGAACACCATTAATATGCAGTTTTTTATCGTAATAAGCGACACGGTCGCCCGGCAAGCCGATCACCCGCTTGATATAATCGACCGTCGGGTCTTTAGGATAACGAAAAACGACAATATCCCCGCGCTTGGGCTCATTCATCTCAATGACTTTTTTATTGATAACCGGCAACCGTATTCCGTAGGTAAACTTGTTAACCAGGATAAAATCGCCTATCAGCAAGGTCGGCATCATCGATGCAGAAGGTATGCGAAAAGGCTCGGCGATGAATGAGCGCAGCAACAGCACAACCAACACCACCGGAAAAAAAGAACGCGCATACTCGACCAGCATGGGTTCGTTTTCTTCATCGAAAACCTCCCCTCTGGATTTGAGCGCCAGCAAATAGCCGCCCCAAATTACGCCGGTAACCAGCGTGCCGACGGCAAGAAAAAAGGAAAAATCGTAATCCATATAGAGAGGTTCAAGGTTCAAGGTTCAAGGTTCAAGGTTCAAGGTTCAAGGTTCAAGGTTCAAGGTCAAAACTTCAAGGCCAATGAATACCGTGCCTTGTACCTTTCTCCTTTTACCTCAATTTATTCTTTATTCAGCTGCAAAACGGCCAGGAATGCTTCTTGAGGAATCTCAATATTGCCGACCTGCTTCATGCGTTTTTTACCGGCTTTTTGTTTTTCCAACAATTTTTTCTTACGGCTAATATCGCCGCCGTAACATTTGGCAATCACGTTTTTGCGCATCGCTTTAACGGTGGAGCGGGCAATCACTTTGGAGCCGATCGCCGCCTGTATCGCAACCTCGTACATTTGCCGGGGAATCAGGTCTTTCATCTTTTCAACCAGATCCCGGCCCCGATTTTGGCTTAGCTCGCGATGCACGATGATCGACAAGGCATCGACCTTTTCGGCATTAATCAATACATCCAGCTTGACCAGTTCGGCCGGCTGAAAGCGCAGGAACTCATAGTCGAACGAAGCGAAGCCGCGGCTCACCGACTTTAAGCGATCGAAAAAATCCAGCACCACTTCGCTGAGCGGCATTTCATAATGCAACGATACCTGCCTGCCGACGTACTGCATGTCTTTCTGCACGCCGCGCTTCTCTATACACAGCGTAATGACGCCGCCCAAATAGGTTTCAGGAACCAGTATATTAGCCCGGATAATGGGCTCCCTGATTTCTTTGATGGTTCCCATGTCCGGAAGTTTAGCCGGGTTATCGATCATCAGCACCTGATCGTTCTGGGTAATGACCTCATAGATAACGGTAGGAGCCGTGGTAATCAGATCGACATCGTATTCCCTTTCCAAGCGTTCCTGCACAATCTCCATATGCAACATGCCCAGGAAACCGCAACGGAAACCGAAACCCAAGGCCTGCGAGGTTTCCGGCTCAAAATGCAAGGAAGCGTCGTTGAGATTTAATTTTTTCAGCGCCTCGCGCAAATCCTCATAATGATCCGAACTGACCGGATACAAGCCGGCAAAAACGCGCGGCTGCACCTTTTGAAAACCGGTGAGCTGTTCGCTTGCCGGGTTATCGGTCCAGGTAATGGTATCGCCGACCGGCGCGCCGAAAATATCTTTAATGCCGGCCACGACATAGCCGACTTCGCCGGTATTCAAGATGTCTTTTTCCAACCGTTTGGGGGTAAAAACGCCGACTTTTTCGGCGATGAACGACTTGCCGGTGGACATGATGGTGATCTTCTGCTTTCTGCGGATACTGCCGTGCATAATCCTGACCAGCGACACCACGCCCAGGTAACTGTCGAACCAGGAATCGATAATCAACGCCTGTAACGGACCTGCCGTATTGCCTTGCGGCGGCGGGACTTTCAGCACCAGCTGCTCCAGCACATCCTCAACACCCAGCCCTGTTTTAGCGCTGATCATCAGCGCCTCATCGGCCGGAATGCCGATCACCTCTTCGATCTCATTCTGCACCCGCTCGGGCTCGGCAGACGGCAAATCGATTTTGTTCAGCACCGGCACCACTTCCAGCCCTTGCTCTATCGCCGTATAGCAGTTGGCAACGCTTTGCGCCTCAACGCCCTGAGCCGCATCGACGACCAACAGCGCGCCTTCGCAAGCCGCTAAAGACCTGGAAACCTCATAAGAAAAATCCACATGGCCGGGGGTATCGATGAAATTAAGCTGATAGATCTCGCCGTCTTTCGCCTTAAAATCCAGCGTAACGCTCTGCGCCTTAATAGTGATGCCGCGCTCTTTCTCAATATCCATCGAATCGAGCACTTGCGCGGACATTTCCCTGGCGCTTAAGCCGCCGCATATTTGAATAAAACGATCTGCGAGCGTCGATTTACCATGATCGATATGCGCGATAATGGAAAAATTTCTTATATGTTTTAAATCCACTTAGTTTTCAACTTATTATGATAGTGTTAATGCAGAGTGCCGGACATTGCACAGCGGCGTCAGTCGCGTATTGTAACAGATTTAGGCCTGCTCAAAGCCTAGTTTCGCAGAGGATTTTTGCTGCCTGCTTGCCGTTCATACCCCGTACACATCAAAATTCGGCACCTTCGCTCCCGCCGATTGCATGGATAGATATTTGCGCCTGCAATGTCATCCATGTCGGTTATTCAGGAGGTACGACCCAAGGATGGGGAGGAAGCGGTTGCCGAGGGCAATTTGATGTGTCAACATTTTTCAGGACACGAAGTTAAGGAATGCGCACAAAATAACTTCACGCGTTAAACTTGGGGATAGTGGCGATGCTATTTGCAAAAGTTATTTCATGCACATTCCTTAACCTCAGCCCTAGTTCGATAACGCTGATGATGAACTTGTTCTGCTTTCAAGATATGCGCGTCCGGTTTAGTGTAGCCACTTCAATAAGCTGAATCCGTGTCCACAGTCACGCCCAGCCAGCTGTATATCCGCTTAACCAGCATGCCTTCATCATGCAGGTGAGCATGGCCTTCATCATTGATTTTAACCTGCCGGTAACCTTTATTATCCTTAGCCGCCAAACGCCGTTCCCTGACGCTTTCCATGACATCCGGCAAGTCTGCTTCACTATAAATATCCAGCATCGGTATCTTGATCTTGTTGATAAACGCCAGCGTTTGGGCTGCTTTATTTTCGCTTTTCGGCACCGGCAAACTAATGGTCACTAAGGCCTTAATATCCGCCGCTTGCGCACTCAGGGCATAAACACCCATTAATCCCCCCAAGCCGTAACCGACCACAACAACATTTCCTGCGCCATTACCCTTTACATAGTTAATGCCCGCCTGAATCCGTGCCGCCGCCTCAGGAAACAACGCATAATAATCGTCCCTCGCAGCACCGACTTCCCTAAGCGGCATTTGCAACGAAAGCGTCGCCCAATTATGTTCGGGCAAAAAGCTTCTCAAGTCGTAAATCAGTTGCTTCTGATCGGGATGCCCATTCATGTCATGGACAATAATAACAACGCCATTACCGAATACTTGCTCTATTTCCGTATAAAGACCAAGAAACCTTTTGCCTTCAGCCTCCAGCCAGACCGCCTTGCCCGTCGTCAGGGTTCTATTAATAGCGGCGGCAAACTCGGCTTCCCGCTTTTCATCGCCGGCCACGCACACGCCATCGAGCAACCGTATTAGACAAAGGACAAAAACGATAAGCCTGCTCTTCATTGCCGTCCGTAAAAATCGCTATATCGATATAAATCATGCACATGCCGTAACAACACCATAATCACCGAAGCGACAGGCAAGGCCAACAGGATACCCAAAAAACCAAATAACTGGCCGCCGGCCAGAACCGCAAACATCACCGCAACCGGATGCAAGCCGATTTTATCGCCTACCAGCATCGGCGTTAACACCATGCCTTCCAGAGACTGCCCGATTATAAAAACGATGGCGACCGGCACCAGCTGCATTAACTCATGAAATTGCACCAGCGCCGCGACACAGGCCATGACAATACCGACGATTGACCCCAGATAAGGCACGAAACTGACCAACCCGGCCAGCATGCCTATCAACAAAGCCAAATCGAGGCCGGTCATCCACAACCCGATACTGTAAATACAACCCAAAGCCAGCATCACATAGAACTGCCCCCGGACAAAAGCCGCCAATACCGTATCCACTTCGCCGGCAAGTTTGGCGGCGGTCGGCGCTACACGACGGGGCAATAAGTCGTGGATGTTGGCAATCAGGCTATCCCAATCGCGCAATAAATAGAAAGTGACCACGGGAATTAACAGCAGCGTCATCAGCCATTCGGCGATTACGCCGCCGGAATGCGAAACCGAGCTCATTAGCGTCGCGGCAATGCCGCCCGCTTGCTCCCAGTGACCTTTAACCAGATTAATAATCTGATTGAGGTTAATCGGCCTGATACCCAAATGAAATCGCCGCTGCGCCCAGGGAATGACCGTCTCGTTCAACCACCCGACATAGGCGGGCAGATTATGCACAAAATGCTCGACCTGATATTCCAAAAGAGGGACGAGCAATAGTAAAACCAGCACGAAAACCAACGTCATCACAGAAAAAACCACCAGCACGGCCTTGGTTCTGGATAATTGATAGGTTTCCAGCCTATCGGTTAACGGATCGCCGAGGTAAGCCAGCATCGCCGCAAATGCAAACGGCATCAACACCGGCGCCAACAAATAAACCAGCCAGGCCGAACCTGAGATAAAAGCAAAGACCAGCCATTTTTGTGAATCGGTCATTACAAATCCTTAATGTGATTTATATCTAGGGTAGTGGATTAGCACCGCTCGAACCGTTGCAATGCCTTATATTGAAAGTAATTATGTGAATATTTAAGTCGTCCGGCTGTATCTGCTTTGATCGCCAAATAAATACGATCCGGAATGGCGCGGCAGATCAGAAGAAAGTGTCAGTTCCTATAGCACAACACTGCGCACCCAACCGTTTATAAACAAGCCGATACGCAGACCTTCCAGGTTTTAAAAACCTGGAAGGTCTAACTTGCAACGTTTCGAACGGAGCAACATGCCCGGTACGGCTTGGTTTGAAAGTCACCCCTTCGGCTACCGCTCAGGGCCTGTGACTCCTACAAGGAAGTCATTTTTAACAAATCCTAGGCGCTATAAGTTGAGCGCAACGACCGCCGCGACAATGGCCACCAAGGCCAGCATTACCAGCACAATACCCTGCTTGGTGTAAAAAAAGCCTGCCGCGGCCTTGTCTTCCAGAATTTCCACGCCTTCGATATGTGCATTAACCGCTTTGTACTTGCCCCGATTATCTTTTGCAACCTGGTAATAAATAACATCGCCAGTCACCGGGCGACGACTCGTTCCCTTAAGTGCCGAGATATGTATAAAAATATCTTTTCCACCCTCATCAGGACTAATAAAGCCAAATCCCCGGTCTTCTTTCCATGTTTTTAAAACTCCTTTAATCATTGTTTTTGTCATAAAAATTTCTTTTTTTGTTATTTTAGCCTTAGCTGCGCGAATGCAGATTAAGGGGTGTCAGCCTTGCTATTTCTAAGTCCTGCAGACGCTTTCAGGTCGAATAAACAAGGCGTATTCGGAGTGCTGAAACACTATCCTGTCGCCTGCCCAATCAATCTAATGACCTGCAAAACAGATAATCCAACCCGAATGCCATTAACTTACATTTTTTTCTTTATGATGACCTTATCATCGATAATCAGCTCCGAGATTCCGCCCAGAGACGCGTGCAATGTGCATGATGCATGCTTGAATCCGCCATTATTAGCGTTTTCACCGACCCACTTCAAAGTAAGATAGGTCTCCTTATCACTCTCGGTTTCAGAAGTGGTAAACACCTGTTCGCCAGTTACCTCCTTAATTTTCTGAGGGCATTTTTCATTTGCCATCATTTGCATGGCAACCATGCCTCTAATCTTTGCTGCGGCTTCCATTTGTTCAGGCGTCTGTTCTTCTTTACTTAGGCCGACCAAAACAAAACCCATTACAAAAACGGCAGCAATCGCCAACATAATTTTTTGTACTTCAGACATTTTTCTTCTCCTCATTGTGACAATCGCTAACCATTTTACAGGTTGGTCAAGGTATTTACCTTAAAATTCTCTATGCGCCGTTTATCCCCAAATACTTATTAAAATTCAATTCCTTGCTCAGCCTTGATCCCCTGCTCATAAGCGTGTTTTATTTTGGTCATCTCGGTTACGGTATCGGCAACTGCTATAACTTCAGGCGCGGCATTGCGGCCGGTCAAGATTAAATGCAGCCAGGCCGGTTTTTCATCGCGAATAAAATCGGCTATTTCCTGACCGGAAATCCAATTATAGCCGCAGCAGTAATTGATCTCATCCAGTAACACCACATCGAATTCCTCGGACATGATCTTGGCTTTACTCAATTCCCAAATTTCCCGGCTGGTTTTAATATCCTGCTCGGGATTTTTAGTATCCCAGGTAAAGCCGTCGCCCAACGCATGCCATTCGATATTATCAAAGCGTTCGGCGGCTTTTTGTTCGCCGGTTTGCCATTGCCCCTTAATATATTGAATGACGCACACCTTCATATCCCAGCCTGCGGCACGAAAAACCATGCCCAAGGCACTGGAAGATTTTCCCTTGCCCGAACCGGTATTGACCAAAACCAGCCCCCGTCGTCTATCTCTGGATTTCATAACCGTTATTCCTTAATTGAGTGAAGATACGCGTTCGCGTGTCTTATAGCGAGAGGCATTATCGCCTGAATGTGCCTCGAAATACGATAAGTCTTGGCAAGATCAATACCAAACATATCGATTGGCGTCATGGTAAATGCGCTTCGGCAAAAGCCAGAATGGCCTTGGATTGGTAACCGATGGCCAACTGACGCAAGTGCATAGCGAACGTTTGATAGCTTGGGTCGATTCCGGCTATGCGCTCAGCATACGCCAAGATGTCACGCATGCTGCCGATTAGCGCCAGCCGATGCAACGCCTGCATTTCTTCGGCAGACGGCAGAATCAGTATTTCGGGGAGATTTCCTGGGTTCGGAGTAAGCTCTGTTTGCGGTACGCTGATCCATTCAAGTTGCATCAGCGCCGCCATCTGCGCCAATAATTCGTCCTGATCGACAGGTTTAGGCAAAAAGGCATTGGCTCCGGCTTCCAGGCATTTGGTCTCATCGGCGTTCGAGGCGCTGGCGGACAGCGCGATAATAGGCGTCTGCGCCAGAGCCGGTAACTGGCGAATAAGATGCGTCAGTTGCTCGCCATCCATCTTCGGCATAACGATATCCATCAGGATGAGGTCAGGTAACGTGGCTTGAGCCAGCGCCAGCGCCTCGATGCCGTGACCGGCTTCGACAATTTCGAAACCCAATGGGCTAAGCAAGTCAACCAGGACGGCGCGGTTCGACGCGACATCATCGACAACCAGCACTTTGCGGCGCGGCCCATTGTACCCGGTGATAACCTGCACCGGGTTCAGCAATACCGGCGTGGCACTACTCGCCGCCTCCAATTCCACTTCAAACCGGAAGGTGCTGCCCTTGCCGACGCGGCTTTCAACCATAATATCGCCGCCCAAATAGCGCACCAGTTGACGGCTGATGGCGAGACCCAAACCGGTGCCGCCCAGCCGCCGCTGCAAGTCGCCGACCTGTTCGAAGGGGCGGAAGATACGTTCCAGTTCGTAAGACTCGATCCCGATGCCGGTGTCCTCAACCGCAAAGGAGAACCGGGACGGCCCGACCCGGCCGACACGCAACACAACCCGCCCGCTGTCGGTAAACTTGACCGCATTGGTCAATAGGTTGAGCAACACCTGCCGCAAGCGCCGCTCGTCGCAACGGATGCCCACCGGTAAATCGGGTGACAACTCGCAGGAAAACGCCAGGCCCTTTTGCTGCGCCCTAAGACCCACTATATCGGTGACGCCACGCAGGAGCTTAGCCAGCGAAATATTGCTCAAGACGAAATCAAGCCTGCCGGTTTCGATACGGGACAAGTCGAGAATGTCGTCAATCAGCGCCCGCAGGTATTCGCTGCTTTGGCGAATGACATTGAGCGCGGCAGCCTTGCGCTCGCCCACCAGCTCATCCCGTTGCAATATCTGCGCATAGCCGAGAATGCCGTTCAACGGCGTGCGCAGTTCGTGGCTCATATGCGCCAGAAACAGGCTTTTGGCCTTGTTGGCCGCTTCGGCCGCATCACGGGCAAGCTGCAAGTCCGCCGTACGTTGCTGTACCGTTTCCTCCAGTTGATCCTTGTGCCGCCTAAGTTCATCTTCCGCTTGTTTGCGTTCGGTAAGATCATAGGTCAGACCGACAAAACCGGTAATCTGCCCGTTCTCTGTTCGTAACGCGGTCACCGACAAAAGCACCGGCAAACGCCCGCCATCCTTGCGAATGAAGGTCCATTCTTTTTCCTCGGGCAGGTTGCGCAGGGGCCGGGCGGTAAACACGGCGAATCCCGGCGCGATCGTTTCGCCCAGTTCTTCAGACAACTGTAGGGCGTACTGCGCAACTTCTTCCGTATCGTGCCAGAGCGCCGGCGTCTGTTTGCCTATCACTTCATCGGCCGTGTAACCCAGCAATAACTCGGCGGCACGATTGAAGCTGGTCAGCGTACCGTCGGGGACCGCTGAGATAATGCCGTAGGCCACATTATCCAAAATCGTCCGTTGGAACAGCGTGAGTTGACGCAAATCATTTTCCCGTTCCTGTATCGTATCCATCATGGCGTTGAAGCTTTGACCCAAGCGAGCAACCTCGTCGGTACCGGAAGTCAACACGCGGTGACTGTAATCTGCGTAGAAATATACCCGTTCGACAGACTCGGCCAGCGTGGAAATGGGACCGACGATGCTTTTTTGCAGAGCGGCCAGCAAGCCTAAAGCGACGATAGCCAGCAGGACGACCGCACCTACAGCAAACACCAATAAGGTGTTACGGTTTTGGCGATTGAGTTCGTCCAGATTCATGACCAGATACAAATAAGCGTTATCGCGTAGACTCTGCACCAAAACCGCGGTGTTTCGATCCAGGTAAATGCCGTTGGCTGTGGCCGGATGCTGCGGTAATGCCGTGTTGGGCCGAATGCTGTAGCGGGCCAGCATTCGACCGTCAAGCAAATTGATTTGCGCTTCAAAAATTTGCGGATTGGTTCGTAAGGTATCGAGAATTTCTTGGGATCGTCCCGAGTCTTCAAAGGCAACCGCCGCTTCCGCGCTAACGGAAACCAGTTGAGCGTAGGGCTCCATGACCTGCCGAGCGCGGTTTTCCAGAGAAAAATGCTCAAACAGCATAAACGCCGCGCTCGCTGCGGCAAAAGCCAACAGCGCCGCGACACACAATACAAGTATCAGTTTTCTGCGAAAACTCTGTTGCCGAAACGTGATTAACGCCATCTTTTCACCTCCCCGTTTTCCACCACCTCTCGAGACACTTCCAGCATTTTGGTCTGTATCGTCAACGATGCAGACCGCGATTGATCGAGGTTAATGCTCATTTCCACGCGATCCCCGACATGAAACTGGATGATGCCACCCTCCTGCAAAAACTCGGGCGCATCGCCGACCGTCAGGACCGGCCGGTTTTTCAATGCCGCGAGCGCTGCGCGGCGTTTCGCGGCATCTTGGTAGGCGACAAAGACAATCTGGCAACCTGGCAATTCATTCAGGGTATCCGCGCGAACAATTTCAAACGGGCGCTCCTGTTCGGCGCGCCCGATTAGCGTGTTATCCAACACATCGCCAAACGGATCGTTGCCCAGAATGCAGATACGCCAGAATGAACGGTCATCGGCGAATACGCCGGGCGGCCAAGTCACGTAGCGGGCGAAATTGCGCAGGAAAGCGGCTTCGACCTTGTTCGGGTTCTCTGTCACCGACGCTTGGCTCGCGCTCAGACTTGGCAAATAAACCATGAGCAACAGAACGGTTGCCCAGCGAATAAAAGAAAGGGCTGTCATGAATTCGCGCGGATTCAGAAGCTGAGCGAGAAGCTGAGCAGAAATTCGCGGGGGCGGCTGCGCGTGCTTTGCGAGGGTCGGTAGTGTTCATCGGCGAGATTTTTGCCCATCAGGTTGACGTTCATGCCGTGGCCGCCCATTTTCCACGAATAGCCTATCATCGCGTTAAGCAACGCATAAGTCTGGTGGGAAAACGCGGGGCTGTCGGGCAGCAGCGTCTGGTCGTAGACGAAGTTGACGCCGCCGCCGAGGTAAAGGCCCTTAAGTTTCTCCGTGCCGAAGTCGTAGCGTGTCCACAGGTTGGCGAGATGCGGCGCGCTCATCTGCAGCGGGGCGTTATGAAAACGTTGCACGTTTTTGTAATTGGCCTGTCCGGTGGCATCCAGCGTCAACGGGTCTTGGGCGAGAACGGCCGCGTCGTTGCCGCTGAATTCCGTGATACGCGCATCCATGTAACTGTAAGACAGGTAGGCCTGCCAATTATCGGTCACCTTGGCCGTGGCGTCCCACTCGACGCCACGGGAGCGTTGCTCGCCGCTTTGGACGTTGGAGATCACCACCGAACCGGCGGCGTTGGTCGTAGCGAGATCGTTGACGATGTTTTTGTTAAGGATGTCGAAGTAGGTCAGCGTACTGGAGACGCGACCGCCGAACAAGTCGGCCTTGAAGCCGATATCGTAGCCCTGGCCTTCGGTTGGGGCCGCGGGCGTGCTGGTCCCATCGGGCTTGTTGAGCATTTGCGAACCGGGAACGAACGACTCGGCATAGGTGGCGAATGCCGAGAGTTCGGGCGTGAGCTTGTACAGCAGACCGTATTGAGGCGTGACCGCGGACGCCGTGATTTCGGGTTGGGACTGGCTGGTCAGACGGTTGGTCAGTTGGCTTTGCGTCGAGGTTAGGCGGCCGCCGGCAAGCACCAGCAAGCGATTATCGAAGAAACCTAAGGTCGTGCCTCCGTAAACGGACTTGTCTACATATTCGCTGGTCTGATCGGTAGCATTTGCGGTCAGCGCGGAAACGGGCACCGTCAAATCGCGGTTCCAGGTGCCGGGGTTGCCGAGGTCCCACAGCGGCAGCGGCGACGCGGTGGGATTGCTGCCGAGAGCAGGGTCATTGGCCGCCTGCGCGGCCCAATTGTCGAAACGGCGGATGACGTACTGGCCGCCGAACAGCAGGTGCAGGCTGGTCCAACCGAAGTTGTAGTTACCGACGGACTGAATCTCCACGGTATCGTCGCGGTTGGTGTAGGTCTGTTGCCTGACGCGGCGGCCCTGCACCAGGGTCTGGTTGTTGGCCATGCCGAGGTTGCCGGAAAATAGCGCGTCGACCTCGTATTCAAGGTGCGAATAGCCGGTACGCAGATTCCAGTGGTCGTCGGCCTTGAAATCGATCCAGGTGCTCAGGTTATGCGTTTGGCTATCGCGAAAATCCGCGTTGGACATGCTGTTCCAATTGTCGGGCAGATTGGGGACGTCGACACCCGAGAGGTTGGGATCGGATAGCGTCGGCACTACGCCGGTTTGGGTGCCGTAACCGGGCTTTTGCAATAGCAGCGGTTGTTCCTCCTTGCGGAAGTTTTCGTACTTGAGCGAAACGCTCAGGCGTTCGCTGGGTTGCCAGAGCAAAGACGGCGAGATGTCCCAAGAATGCGCGTCGTAAGGCTGCCAATAATCGATGTCATGGTCGTAGGAGGACGCAAGCCTGTAGAACAAGGTGTTCGAGGCAGGCCCGGTCACGTCGGTATCGAAACGGTATTGGCCGTATGCGCCGTAACGGGCATCGGCGGTGGCGGCGAACCTGGCTTGGGGATTTTTGGTGATGATGTTGACGATGCCGCCGGGAGCGACCTGGCCGTAAAGAAACGAGGCGGGGCCCTTGACCACTTCGACGCGGGAGATGTTGGTGAAATCGAAGATCGACGGGCCGTGCAGACCGTCGCGCAGCATCTGGACATTGCCGGGGGTAGCACTGACGGCGAAGCCGCGGATGGCGAGGTTCGCGTTGCCCTCGTTGAAATCGTTGCTGCGGTAGGTGACGCCCGGCGAATAGCGGGCGACATCGAAAATATTCACCGGCTTCTGGTCTTTGATGAAGGAAGCGGAGAAGGCCTGAATCGCAAACGGAAGATCTCGGATCGGCGTGTCGAAGCGGGAGCCGGACACCGAGTTCGAGGCGCGGTAGCCGGTGTCCATGCGCGTGGAAACCTCGAAAGGGGAGACTCTGACCTTGACCAGTTCATCGAGATCCATATCGGCCACGTCTTTGCTCAGATTCGTCGCCGCTTTGGCGGACCCGGCACCAGCCAAGCCGATCGCGGGAGACGGGGGGTTGGCTTTTGTTTTGGATTGTTTGGTCTTGCTGTCGGCGAGCTGATCCGGGCTTTGAACGCCAACGCTGTTTGCGGCATAAATAGGTACTACGACCGCCATTGCAGAAGGCAGGAACAACAAACTAAATGCCAAAACGATTAAAACAGATGCGCCCCGCCTAAATTCAGATAAGAAGTCTTTCATTTGGAATCTCCTGAAAATATAGAGTTGGCGCCGATTGAAAATTGATCAGGGGGCATTGCCGTATTGCGTAGTATACAGCATTGGATTGCGTCGTTAGTTTTACCCTCCCCCTCCTTTTTTATTGAACTGATGCGATGTTACGCATGCACCTAATAAAAAAGCGTAGTCCACGAAAGGCACAAAAAGCACGAAAAAAACCGGGTACGGGAACAATAAGTAAAACCCGTCGTCAAGTTTAGAAAGATGCATGCCGTAAACCGGGAAACATACGGCGTTCTATTTTTTTCGTGTCTTTCGCGCTGCCTGGATGTCGTGCGTAGGATGCACTCAACTCGCGGCGCAGCGCACTTTGACTGCATTCCCACTTAGCGCTAAGAGATACGCTGGTTCCCAAGCTCCCGAGGCTGTGAAAGTATTCGTTTTTGGAAAAAATTAAAGAATTCACCACGAAGACACGAAGAAAAACAATCGTTTAAATTCAATATATTGAAAACTTCGTGTTCTTCGTGCCTTCGTGGTAAAAAATGTTTTTAGCCTAATTTGGCAGTCTCTCCCGCTTGGGAACTAGCACGCAACATACGGCTCTGTATTTTTCGTGTCTTTCGTGCTTTTCGTGGACAGTGCGTAACATCAATTTTTAACCCTCTCTCTGAAGAATTGAAATTTTTTCGATTCAGGTGCTGAAGGGCGGCACGTTGGATCATCGGGGCCTAACGGAGAATCCGTCTTACAGCGTTCGGTTGATTTAAATGCCTAACGATACGGTAAGGGCTGCCGCCTGCAAGACTTAAACGAAGCAGCCGAACCACGATAAAAACCAAACTTCAAAACCGCCAAAGCCCAGCCGACACAAAACATAAAAAGTTTGAAACCGCACAATCGTTGAATATTGGGCTAAGCACAGCAACTGCCTTGCTGCTGGATAGGCGGGCAAGACACCGAGCCGTAAGAGCAAAACACACAACAATGCCCGGCATGGGGACGTAATAACTTGCGACAGCCAGAACACTCGTAGAAAAACAGGCAACTGTCGGTAGGCATAAGCTCTTTTTTAGCCATGCCGCAATAGGGACAAGTAATAACGGACTCAAGAATAACGGCTTTTGCTTGGCCGGGTTCACAAGCTTTGCATTGTTTGGCTGCGCGATGGTTAAGAATCGAAGCCGCCAAAAGCCCTGCCAAGCCGCCATAAACCAAGGCAGCCTGATGAAAACCATGATAGTAAGCCAAAATGGCGGCAACAGCCCCAAGCATAATGAGCAACGGGATAAGCTGCTTATGGCGACGGAACGCCACAATAACCCCGAAAAGAGCCAGGAATGCGAAGCCCTGAAAAACCCACTCTGAGACCGCTTGGTAAGGCATAAGAAAACCGAGGCCGAGAGACGCACCCGCCGTAGCGAGCAGAGGGAGACAACATGGGGTAGCGGCAGCAAAAGCGGCAAAAATACCGCCGATGGCGCCGACTTTATCAAAATGGCTAAATTGTCCTGACATTTTTTAAACGCCTACAATGGGTGAGGATGTTGAGCAGCTTAAACGCCGTACCCAGGTACTGAGTCAAGTTATTTTTTTGAAATGGCAGTGATAATGGGGCAGCCTTGATGGGTTGAATTGGATTCGCAAGACTGGATGAGTTTTTCTAGCGTACCGGCAATGGCTTGCAAATCGTGAAGCTTGCTTTTGATTACCTCCAGCTTCTGAGCCGCAAACTCTTTTGTTTCAGCACATCGACCATCGCCTAATGCTAAAAGGCCGACAATTTCAGCAAGGCTGAAACCAAGCTCTTTAGCGCGTTGAATAAACAGCAGCCTTGTAACGACGCCTTCAGAATAGATACGATAACCCGACAACGGTTTTTCCGGTATTTCAATCAGCCCAATGCGCTGATAATAGCGTATTGTCTCAACGCCAACGCCTGATTTTTTCGCCACTAAATTGATAGTTAATGGCTTGAACATCGGTGAGGTTTCATGGATTTTAATGCCTAACGTAAAGTAAGAACGCGCCGCTTGCCGGACTTAAACGCAGCCGCCGAACAGGTGGAATCGCGATGAGAATGTAGACATGATCTGACATCAAGTGGCCTTCCTCAATCCTGCATTCTTTTTGCGATGCCAAATATTTTAGCATCGCCCCCAAATATTGCCTCAACGCCTTTTCGGCTTGTTCTTGACTATTGCGGTTATGGATTCCTGACCGCAGACCAAAAAATCCGAAAAGATATTTTCTTATATAAAGTCGGCCTTTCGACGCCCACCGGGCTTGTCCAACAACCGGTTCAGATTGTGGTTCGCTATCGCTCACACAATCTAACCTTATTCGTTAGGCTGGTTTACCTTCAGCCATACAACAACGAAAAATGTTGTCCGCCTTTGTTCATTCATAATGCGTCCACATTCGCAGGACACGAACAACTTTTTCCTGATCGTATATTTCATAAACGATACGGTGTTGAATATTGACTCGCCTTGAATAGGCTCCAGCAAGGTCTCCAGCAAGCTTTTCATACGGCGGTGGATTTTGGAATGGATTCTTTTTAAGAACAGCCAATAGCTCTTGAGCCTTCTGCTTTAACCCGCTCGCCGACAGTTTCTTCGCGTCTTTGAGTGCTTGTTTGGCATAAACGATCTGCCAACTCACCAATCAAGTTCCTTCGCGCTCTCCGCGAGGGGGGTTGCCATGCCTTCTTTGATGGACTCGCGCATACCTGGAACGGATAGAAGGTAAAGTGTTTCTTGAATGGCACTCCAGTCTTCCGAGGAAATAAGGACAGCAGTACTGCGCTTGCCTGTAATAATGATGGGTTCGTGAGATTCTGCCGCTTCATCAATAAGCCGGTACAAATTGGCTCGGGCTTCACTGGCTTTGAGTGTTTGCATAAATAGCTCCTATGGAACAAGGAAAAAAGGTACGCTTTAACGTACGCAATGTCAACGCGTTAAGAGAAATCCAGATATTCCAACCGCTTGTTGCTACCGTATTGAGCGGTATTAAAGACACCCTTGGTTTTCACAAGGAACGCCATCGTTATTGCTATCCATTTTGGTGCAAGGACAGTTGTTAATAAAAAACGTCGCTTCCTCGCATGAAGTCATTTGGGAACAATAGATTCTGCCATCACATTTGAGCTGATTATTGTTTGAGAGAACATCAGCAGGTTCCGATTCGACAATACAAGTTGAATCCAGTTAAAAACCTGATGGGGTTGAAACGCCCCCAGATAAACTGTCCTTGCTGCGGCGCTGCCATGCGGATTGTACAAACGCGAATTCCAGCCTCGTCGGCATTCGGGCTGCTTGCGTCATCCGGCTAACGGAGTGGAGGCGTAACCGGTTATGTAGCTGCATCCGTCATTCCGAGAGGGCTCGAAATCGGCATTTTTAAGCCGTGGGGCCGCGCTTGGCTTAAAAATGGCGGTTATTCATTAAAAATCATCATCCCTTGCCAAAAGGCATTGCCAAAGCAACGCCTTTGGCTTGTTCCTGACGATTGCGACTACAAATTCATAGTCGCAACCGACAACATCCGAAAAGATATTTTCTTATAATAAAGCCGGCCTTCCGACTCCCACCGGGCTTATCCAACAACCGGTTCAGATTGTGGTTCGCTATCGCTCACACAATCTAACCTTATTCGTTAGGCGAGTACGTCAATTTGTGAAGTACGCACGGCTTACCCTACCTGACTTTACTCTGCCCCCAGTTATTGCCCCCGTTTTCTTATGTCATTTTTCTCAGTGCGGGATAGTCGCCGGTTGAGTGCTATTTGTACGGCTGCCACTTGGCCTGAAAATGGAACCGCTTGATGAGATCCTGAATGCGTGGATCACCACAGCCTTTGTCGCGAATGACATCGTGGACATTCTGGGAAAGAAGTTCTGTCTTCTTCTTTATGGCTTCGAGGATCTGTTCTTTCGTTCGATTCGGGTACTGCTTCTGAAGCTCCATTGACGTACGGACGGTGATCATTTGGAAATTGGACAAGTAGTGCGTCAGGGTATCGCTGTCAGGCTTGATGCATTTACTCGCAGCCGCGTTTGTAAGAGCAAACTGGTCGAATATTTCGAGCATACCGAGCTTCTCCTGGGCATAAGAGCCGTGAAATGGGGCCATGATGAGGGCAATGGCAATCGTTACAGCCGTAATGTGACGCATAGTGGCTCCTGATGACATCAAGGTAGGACAGCCAGTTGCCCGACTGCCCCCTTACAAATCCCGGCGTGCGGAATTACCGCACCGGGCTTTTCAACGTTGTTCGCTTCGCACACAGCATATAGATACTTAGAAATCATGACAAATACGGGGTTTGAGTCTGAGGTATCCCCACAAATTATTCTTTCTCCAATTTTTCAAAATAGCCGACTAACAGCGCTTGCGCTAATTCTAAATAATCGTCCGGCACTTCAAACACGACATAACGACAGGCGATTTTACCGAGAAAAATCACCGAATACGGCGAACGTTTTGTGCCGCTATTCACCTTGATCTGCCGTTCGGTAGCAGAGCCTTTTAAGCTGAGGCCAACCAACCAAAGTGCAAAAATGATCAGTGCGGCGATCAGCAACAGGATTGCCCTGCGGTCGGCTTTAATTCTGGTTTCACGGGTTAAATCCAAGCCATAACGGGTACTTTTGGTGTCGCGGAAACCTTCCTCGATTTGCATCCGAGCCCGGTAATAATTCACCACACGAATTGCCGAATAGGCTTTAAGGGACGGTGATACGACCAACAACCACGGTTCTTTTTCGCGTTTGGCCTGCTGCCGACTCTGCTTGGATTTGGCGGGCTGCTTATGAGCCGTCAACTGTTTGCGGCCTTTTGCGGGACGGTAAAAACTCACCAGCTGCCCAGACAACGGATTGCTGCGCACCCAGAGCGCCGATCCTAACAACTTGGCTTTGCGAGTGGCTTTAGCATACAGCCGTTTTGCCGCCTGCCATTGGTCGGGACAATCGGCAAAGGCGATAAAATCCCGATTGCGAATCCGTCCCAGCCAATGCCAGCCCAAGTGTTCCACTTCGCGAAAGAAGGGGGCTCGAAACCCGGAATCTGCAACCACAATAGGAGTGACATGGGCTGGAAGCAGTTGTTGCAAGGTCGACAAAAATTGATGTTGCACTCGGCGGTTCCCCAGTTTCTTATCGGGATGAACTTCCTCGTATAAAGTTATAGTGCGCCCTCCCACAGGAAGAGCAGCACGCAAAAGCTGCTGGCTTTGATCGTCAGTCAGTGGTGACCAGTCTATTATAATCAGAGGCAAGGGAAGAGATTTCAGTAAAAATCCGGTGATGGTTCCGTATAACGCCAAGCGATCAGACTTGAAGTGAGAATTCCCAACTAACCGATCCAAGCGCTTGATTTTATGTTTGATAAACGCAGCTCCGGAAACCGCCCGTCCCAGCGCCGTAATGGATACAGAGGCACCCGTTAGACCAGCCCCGACCGCAGCCATTAACGCATTGAGGCGTGCGCCATGAAGGTTGGGGAGTGATTGTTTTAACAAGGAACGCAGGGGGTTAATGAGCGACATAAGAATCTCCCGCTGATGCATTCTTGGGGAAGAAAATCGTATTTTAGCGCCACCGAGGGGTTTAGTGGCGCTAAATACCACAGATCATTTTGTTTTATATCGATATTTTCTGGGGATACCTCAGGGTTTGAGTAGTTTAAAATCATCGATCAGGGCTATGAAGCCTGTCCAGTTGTAGCTGTGCCTCTGACTACGCCGATTAAGCCACTTAAACAAAATACGTTTAATGTCTTGCAGGTAGTCATTCAGGCTTTCATAGTTTCCACGAAGTCCGTAATAATTCCAGTACCCTCTCAGCTTTTGATTCAGTTTGGTAAATAATACCGGTTTACGCAAGCCCCGACTTTCTTGGCACCATGCTTTGAAATTGGCTAGGGCTGCCCGAAATTTCTTACAGTCAGTCCGCCGTTTCAGCACTGTCTTGCCAAATCGGCTGCGTCCCCAATAAAATTCAAATCCCAGAAAGCAGAAACGTGATTTCGACCCCCTGTGGAAATGCAGCATCTGGGTTTTGTCCTCTGCCACTTCCAAGCCAAACTTTGCCAATCGCTTAGGCAAAACTTCATAAAAGCGCTGTGCATCGCTAACCAGCTCGAAACAACAGACAAAGTCATCCGCATAGCGGCACAGTGTCGCGTTGCCTCGGCAATGCCTTTTAACCATTTCTTCAAACCAACCATCCAGTGCATAATGGAGGTACACATTGGCCAGTATCGGCGAGACTATGCCGCCTTGCGGCGTTCCCGATAACGGGTGCAACACTTGCCCTGTGGTATCCAGTATGCCTGCTTTTAGCCAGCGCCGAATGAGTTTCAGCAAGGGCTTGTCATCAATGCGCTGCATCAGCATGTTCAACAGTTTGACGTGGTCGATATGGTCGAAGAAGCCTTTAATATCGGCCTCTACGACAGCAACATACCGTCCCGTCCTGAGTGTTGCCGATAAATCCTTTATCGCCTTATGCGCACCCGTACCCGGTCTGTACCCGTAGCTGCACGGCAGGAAATCCTGCTCGTAGATGGCTTCGAGTAGCTTCGCCACTGCCATTTGCAGCAGTTTGTCGGCGATGGCCGGTATCCCTAACGGCCTCAACTTGCCATTGAGTTTAGGGATGTATTTTCTAAGCACTAACTTCGCCCGATACCAGCCGCCTTTCACGCTGGCTTCCAGTTGTAGGACATTGCCGTGTAGATTCAATGCGTATTCAGTTGCATTGATGCGGTCAACGCCGGATGCCGCTTTCTTGTTGACGAATCGCCAACAATACAGCAGGAATTCCAGGGTCAGGAGACGGTACAGGTTTTGAAACCTGTGGGTAAGGTTTTGTGCCGCTTTGTTGGCTATTCCCCTCAGTGACGACTGCATGGATGCAGGAGGTAGAGCAACGCAGGAGCAGTTGCCGAGGTTTGCATCGTATATTCCAGCCCGACATGTCCGGTACGTGTTTCCTTTGAGGGCTACACAACATTGTCCACTCCTTCCCCATGTGATCGGCAATGATTCGCCACCTCCTTGTGGCTCACCCTGCGGGTGCATTCGCATCCAATTCTGCTCCAGGCAGAATTGTCCCGTCTCGGAGTACTATGAGTGAATCTGACTCCCTTACAACCTTCAGCCATCCTTCTTTCTGTTGGATAGGCTTACCCGCTGACACTGGAATTTAGGTTTCGGCTTACCTTGTTTCCGGGTCTATTCGCCACATCCCTGTGGCTCACCCTTCGGGCCAGCTTCCAGCTGTTCAAAATCGCTCCCGGCGATTTTGTCCCCTGCTGTGGCTCACTATCCGCATGCCTTGCCCCAGAGTCGGGAGCTGTAAGGGTCTCGCAAGTTCTTGTCCGCTTCTCTCCACACATGCCACGCCCCTGGACACCGACAGCCCCTCGGAAATCTTGCCTTGGCGATTTCTTTGTATTGGCTTCCGTCACGTTAACAACGTCGCCGACTGTATTTATGCTATAACGATGCTGGCCTGGCTTCAGGGATGTGCGTATCCCCTGTGGCCTATGTGGTTCTCTGTGTACGCTTCGCCTCCCTTGTTCGCCTTTGCAGCAGTCGAAACCACTTACAACGCTCCGCCGGACACGCAACACTCGATACGGGTGGCTGGCTAGACCTTGCCCGACAGGGACTTTCACCCTGCAAGAAACGACAAGCTTCGCTTGCCGCGCTAACGTAGAGCTAACCGGGCGCGGCCCGGAAAGCTAAAAAAACAAAACCGCATTATAACCGCGCTCCGGTTGAGCGCCATGTTGGACGAAGCCGCTATCGCGGAGAATCCCCTTCGCACGGTCAGTCATAAAATAATTAAAATATAACCTCAAGCCCTCAATCAGAGGGATCATTTAGCATCGAACAATGAGGTTACCCAACAATGACACCGTCCGAAACAGAGTTCAAGCAAAACTATCAAACGCACCTTAAACACCTTAAACTCAAAGGACTTCAGCCTAAAACGATAGAGGCTTACTCCCGTGCCATGCGGCGTATCGGCGTGTATTTCAATGATCAAGTGAACGATCTGTCCGAATCGCAGTTGACCGATTATTTCAGCGATTTACTGGAATCCCATTCCTGGAGCAGCGTCAAACTCGATCTGTACGGTCTTAAATTCTTCTATGCCTACGTTTTGAACAAGCCCTGGACTGAACTTAAGTTGATCAAGCCGCCAAGGACACAGCGCTTGCCGGACATTGTCACCGTTGAGGAAGCCCGGCGGCTGTTCGCAATGACCCATACCCTCAGTTACCGGGTGCTCTTTTTTACACTTTATAGCTTGGGGCTGCGTCTCGGCGAAGGCTTGCGCCTGACGGTGGCCGATATCGATGCCACGCGGC
>Ga0207967_1000077_pt1 | contig 55920 bp, 63 predicted proteins | sample LakWasMet20_HOW5_2_FD_183866 | JGI IMG/M metagenome (GOLD analysis project Ga0207967, IMG submission 183866) | Freshwater sediment methanotrophic microbial communities from Lake Washington under simulated oxygen tension - Sediment Metagenome... | ecosystem: Environmental > Aquatic > Freshwater >...
GAGATCCATTTTGATAATTTGGGTCAGCTCCAGCTTTGAGTAGCGTCAATGATTTATCGATGTTTAGATCACTAAGTGTTGTACAAAGGGCCATTGATAATACATTCTGAGGGGGATTTAAGTCGCTTATAGCTTGTTTTAATTCTTCATTGGAATAACCATAGATGTTATCCAATAACTCATGTTGGTCATAAGTGAAATGGCTTATTTCTTTCTGTTTCATAGGTTTTATATTTTGTACCTATTGGTAAATATATGAAGAAAATACATATATAAACAAAAAAAACGAATCAAAAGAAAATGTCCTAATTAAGAAAGGCTTTTTTGTTGGTGTTTTTGATGAATGAAGGTCGTAATAGCTGATTTTACTTCATCGTTTGAAAATAAATCAGCTTGCGTAATTACTGAATTGATAAATGCAGTAGTGTAACCAGGGGATCTTTTATTGCTGTCGAAATGGTTTACTATTATATCAAGTAGTTGTTTTTTTTGTAATTCATCCAAATCTTTAGGTTTTGTATCGTTTAATCTGAAATAATCAGCATAAACTCCAAAAATGACATTATGGATCAATAGTGCTGTTTGTTTCTCCGGAACGATTTGTTTTGATTTTGAATTGAATTGAAAAGCATAAGCATCATTCGGCAGCACTTTAAAACTAAAAGAAAGGGATGTTTCTTTCAATATTTTATTCAGTTTTTGTTGAATTCGTTGGTGTTCGCGGCTTTTATTTTTTGCTGGAGTGTAATTTGTTACATGAACCTCTGACAGCTGTTTCATTCCTACGTGTTTGTCAGAAGTTGCATAATAAGGAATTGACCAAGACGGTAAACCTTTATATTCGCATTGGTTTTGAATTTTCATAAGTTCATTGTAAAGTCTTGCTGGACTGTTTTTACCTTTAAAAAGGTGCATGTCCTGAAGATAAAATGTGAGGTTTTCTCTTACAAGTGAATCTCTAAAAATTGGATTTATTACAATTCCGTAAGATCGTTCTCCTGACTTTGTGTTTTTGATTGAAACAATATAATCATCAAGAAAAGTTGGTTTTTTTGCAGAAACCATCATGTTAGAAATAGCCTCTTTAAAGTGCTTACTTTCTTTTGTTTTATAAGCGTAGATAATTGATAAATCAATAGGGTGATGGGCAAAGTGATGAAGAACTTTATCTAGTCTTGATTGTAGTTCTAATGTTTTTCCGTTTGGAAGTGTTATAATGTGTTTAAATCCTTCTGCACGTGAAAGGATATCTGCTTTTGTTCGTTTTGTGAATCTAGCAATATCCGTTGCGGTAAATGTTAAATAGGGTTTTCTTCCAAATAAATCAGTTGTTTGATTTTGAATTAAAAACGCGCAAAATGTCACAAATTGATATGAAAAAGCTTCATCATCATTCATGATATACAAATCGTAATTATAGATGAAATTTCTATCCATCCAAAATGGATTCGTACTGAAGTCTATAATTTTATCGGGTAATGACATTTTGCGGTTTTAAGTATTAATCAAAATAACCTACTTCCTGAAGGAATGTTCTTACGATTTCAACTTCAAGATCGTTGAATCCTACTTCTTCTTTAATTCTAGGAGCAAGTGATAAATTGAAAAAGTCATTTTTAGAAGAACATTCTAAAATGATCATTTCTTCTTGAGAGGGAGTGATTTCTGTAATTTCCATTACAGTTTCGTTGTTTTGTTCGTCCGTAAACGTTAGCACATCGTCTGCTAATTTTAAGCGGTAAGGGCTAATAATCGTAGTATCTGTCATAATTTTTTTTTGCTAATATAATTAAAATATTCATATACCTGAATGTTAGTCTAATATCTTCTTTTAGATTTAAAAAACATGATTTAAGAATTTAGTTAAGCACATTCAAAAAATTGAATTGTTAATTGTTTTTCTTGAATTAATGGAATTGGTTTTTGTTTTGGAATTGGATAAAGTTCTTTTAGTTTTTTTTCAAGGGATTGATAAATCAAGTCTCGTTCTTCTTGAGAAACGTTGAATTGATCCTTCAATGAATTATCATTAAGGGTCAAATACCAATTTCCGTTGTATGGTTTTTTCTGAAAATACATTTCATAACAACTAAACATCCTGTGCTGTCCCTTGGAATCAAGTTGCTCTAGTTCCGTTTGCTCTCTAGTGTAACAAAGGTGCATTGCTCTTCGCACAAAACCTTCGTTTTTTGCTGGATTGTTATTTGCGTTTTCATACCAAACACAAATTGAAGGGTTTTTAATGATTCCTCCCACTTTTCGTATTCCGTAATGCACTGTTAATTTTTTCATGTAGTAGGTAGCGGTTTGGGTCGTGAAAAAGTTTATATTCTAACAAGTTTTTTTGTTGCGATTCTATTACTAAAAAAATCGGGGGATCTATAAAAATAGCATTCCATAAATCAATTAAGTCTTGTGCTGTTTTCATTCGTTTTCTGCCAAACATATCGGGGAGAGCCATAAGAACAAACCCATATACATGTTTTCCGTTGTCGCGCTCTTTTACTATACTTCCTTCTAACTGTAGTGCACCATATTGAAATTGCAAATTATTATCTGGGTTTTGTACCCATTTGTGTTTAATGAAGAATTCAGGAGTTAAAAGAATTTTATGTGCGTTTGGTATTGTTGTTAATTTCATACGTGTTTGATTTATTTAAAACATTAATTTAAGAAAAAGCAGAGTTGTTTTCTGTTTTTTTCTCTTCAGCAGTTTTCAATCTTTCTTTGTAATTTTCGATTTTATCTTTAAGTTTTTGATAATCGGGGTTATCCCAATCAGGTATAAGCTTTGCTTTTTCAGTTGTTTCAAAGTAGTTCAGTGCATTTGTCAATTTTGTTATCATGCGTTTGCATGTAATAACTTCGATTGAGTTTTGCTTTTCAATATTGATTGGTAATGTTTTAGCAGGGAAGGTCTGAATCCAAAGATCATATCCAAACAAGCGTAGTTGGTGGTATGCTTTGATGTATTCAAACCTTCCTTGATTTCTTGTATAGAAAGCATTAGTTTCAATGATTTCATAAACCGTTGTAATCGGGTTTGAATTATTGAAACGAGTTTTTCCTTGTTGGCATTTTTGCGCCAAAATTCTTATATAAACGTGTTTTTCCGTTAATTCAATAGGCATTTGATAAATGCGAATTTGAGTTTCGGCATACTGTATAATTTGTTCTAAGGATTTTGTTGGCGGAACCATGCTCTAAGTCGTTTTAGAATTAATAATCTAAATCATCTTGTTTTACAAGAATTCTGCTTCTATCAAAAAAATATTCAGAAGTATTTTCCAATTGTAACATAGAATGTATCACGTTACACCTTCCGAAACGTGTAGATACATTTTGCCCATTCATTGGCATGAAAGGAAATTCAACTTCATAATAAATTGCTTGAGCTTCTTTATCATATAAAATTCCATCTTTTTTATGGAATTTATTATAATACTCTTCTTTATTTTCGCATTGAAATTCCTTAGAATGATCTATATCAATCTCTAACTCAACTATCATTTTCATAAATTGATTTTTTAAAATATTAGTACCTTGTTTTTAGTTTGTTGCCAATTGAATCTGCGCTCCAATGTTATTGTAAAAAGCAGTTACTTCATCCCAATCAGCGGTTTCTTTTTCGGGATAATGGGAAAAATAGAAACGGTAAAGTTCGTCTTGGTCATAGGTTGGTTTATCCTCTTTTCCAAAAAAATGTTTAAGTGGGTTGTTCCCCGTAATTGTGAATTGTTTTGTGTTTTTCATGTTGTTTTAAATTAATTAATTACAAGCTAAAAATCTGCCTTTAGCTTTTTTGATTACTACTGAATTGACTGTTCCTTTTGCGTTTGTTACTTCAAGCGTTTGGGGACAAATTTTAAATGTCGATGAATAAAAGTATTCATTTAGGCATTTCTCCAATCCTTGGATTGATGGCGAAGATGCTATTTTATTTTCTTTACTCATGGGATGTCTGTGTTAATTCTAAATATTTGAACTTTCAATTAATTGATATTTATCAACTAACAATTTGAGTTTTTTAAAGTGTTGTTGTTCTGATTTAACGGAATGAACAATTTTTGCGTTTAATTCAATACAGAAGTTGTTTTGGTAACCAGTGAAAGTTCTCAGAATATGTTCTTCATTTTCAAAAGTTCTGTTTTGATTAAGTTCATTTCTTTCAATGATGGTGTTTTTGAAAGGTTCATAAGAACTGCTTACTATTGTATTGTCGATTGTGTCAATAACAGCATAAAGTCCTTTTGCGTGTTTTTGTATTTCGTATCGTTTCATAAGTTCAGTTCTTGGATTGCTTTGTTAACTGCTAGTGGAATATCCTCTTGATTACAAGGTGTATGTGTCAATACAATTTCATCATCCGTTAATAACGATAAAAGGGGTCTGAATTCGCTTGCTTCTTCATCTGAAAAATAGAATAATCTCGAACGTCTAATAACGCTTCCTTCTTTGTTCACCATCATTCTCTGTTCTTGTTCAAATGGTGAAAATTGAGATACAATAAAATCGTGTAAAAAAGTCGGGTCACTTTTTTTAACTTCAATGTGTTCGCTCATAACGCTGACACACGATTTTAGAATTTCAAATTTTTCTTGAGGGTAGTTCATCTGCTTAATTTTAAATTAAAAGAAAGGTGTTAAACAATTTATGATTTGAATTTTTGCATTTCGTTGTTGATGGCTTCAATGCGTTGGATTCCTTCTCCCATATTTGCACCCAAATTTGGGTCAAAACAAATGGTCGTAAAATTTTGCATCAAAACACTAACTGTTTCTCGCATGTCACCGCTTAGATAATCAATCAGGTTTTCGGCTTCGTTGTCCGTTACCTCTTGATATGCTTCTTCATTAGTTATCCCATAATGGTTGGCGATATTTGTTAGAATGTCGTTCTTAGTTTTTAAATCCAAAGAATTTAAAAATGCGATTGTAAATGGTGCGTAGATAATCATGGGATTTGTTTTTAAATTAAAATAAAACTGTTGAATAATTACTCGTTAATTGTTCCAATTCCATAAACGTGAGAATTTTCATTTTGTGGAAATTGAACATTCTCTTTAGCTTCTTGAAAATCGAATCCGCAAAGTTGTGGTTGTAAATGAACCGCCATTGATGCACTTATTTTTTTTGCGGGTGCTCCATTTGATGTGTAAAATGTTTGTCCAATATTTACGTCTTTAAAACTTTTCATCATTCAGTACTTTAGATTTAAAAAAAGGGATTTAGTTATTTTCCATTGCCAAAAAATCTGATTGAATTTTCAGGGCTTCTGCTTGGGATTGTCTTTTAAGTGAAAATTTCATATTTGGGAAAAATCTACTTTTCAGGTCACGAGCAATTACAAGGGCATTTTTCCTTGATTCGGCTTCAATGGTTGTTGTTGATTGAACGGTGTTCAATTCTTTGCTGATTGCTGATAATGTAAATTTGAGCATATCTTTATTTTAGATTAAAAAGAAACCTTTTATAAATTAAACCGTAGGATTGTTTGTTATCCTTACTTAAAGATAAGGAAAAGAGGGGAGGGGGTCAAAGCAAAAGGCAAAACAGACGACCAAAACCCACACCCATCCCTAAAGCCCTAAGCGTAGTGGTTGTCAAATTGATAATAATTGTCAAACTACGTGTCAAGTAATCATGTACTCTTTTTATATTAATATACTTATTTATATATTATTATTTATATACTATATAATAGGGGCACGTTTCTTTGATGCGTTAATTTCTTTTAACTCTTTATTATCAGTACTTTACGTGTTTTTAAAAAATCCTATTTAGGCATGTTTCTTTGACGCGTAAATTAAGCTGTTTAATCTTCTGTAATCCGCATTACAAAAGGGTTTTAATTGCTTACGTTAAAATTTGAAGTTTGAATTAATGAAAATGGCGGGCATAATTAATTGATGCGTGGGTATGATTGTTTGATGCGTAGGCGTGATTGTTTGACGCGTGAAAAAAGGTGGTAATTCCTTTGTATTTCTAGGTTTTTATAAATAATGTGAAAAGTGGAGGCATTTTATTTTGATGCGTAGGCATGATTAATTGATGCGTGAGTTGGAGCGAAAAGGATTGGTAAAAAAATCCCCCGCCGTGAAGCAAGGGGATTGAAAAGTAAAGCCTGGTTTCGTAGAAATTCGCACTATTTACAATAGATCATCAATCAATATTAAGCCCTTTGGCTGCCTGTTTAACGTTTTGAGCTATGCTTTGGGTGGCTTTAGTAAGGTTTTGGTTAGGTCCTTTATTAATTTGTTTTTCAGATTGGTTAATTTCTGATTTGGACTTGTGTTTCATTTTAATGTCTTCAGAGACTATTTCTAAACCATTTTCAACATTCATATAGCGAAAGATCGCTAGACGGTGAGACTGTTGAATGTCCATATTTAGAAGTTCTTTTTTTTGCTCTGGAGTGATTGTTTTTTTGTCAATGTTTTCTACTGATTTTGGAGCGAACTCTCTTTCAGTTTCTTTAACAATTGTAGCAAATTCTTCATTAGTGAAGTAAATCGGCTCTTGTGGATTTGTATTTCTTTCCATACCTACTGTTTTTTTTAGATGTTCTTTAGATTTAAAGATAAATAGTACTGCTTCTTTTGCAAATATATGAATTATGTTAATATATTTGTGTTAATCAAAACAAAAATATAGATGAGTTTTATTTTAGATGTCGTAGGAGAATTGGATACTTGGACAACTCTTCAAATATATCAAGGTGCAGGCAATTTGTCCGCTTGGGGTAGTTTTAAAGTTATAGCATTTTATTTGTTTGGACTAGGTTTAACTATAAGGGGTGTTGTATTATTATTTAGAGCTATTCAAAGTCCAACTCCCGGTGAAACAATGAAGTCATTGATTAATCTTGTAGTTACCATCGCTGTTTTTGTGGTTTTGTGGAAAATATCAGGTTTATAATTTATAAAAAAGAAAAGTATGTTGTATTTATTCATTCTTACATTAATAATGATTGCCGCTGGAGTTTACTTCGGCTATAAGGTTCACGGGATTTCACGAAAGCAGTATAAAGAGGATCAAGAGAAGTATTTTAAGTTTTATAATGAAGCTAAGGAATTAATGGCTAAAGGAAATTACGTTGATGCTGAAAAAAAATTGGAAGATGCTATTAATGTAATTGATACAGAAGAAGCTTTGAAAGATTTCGAGGTGGTTCAAGCTATTGTTACTAAAATGAAAGTTGAGGAAGGTCTGAAAAAGAAACAAGAACAAGATGCTGTTTCTGAAGAAAAAATACGATCTCGACTTACAGAACAATTACCTATCGCCATTGAAATGGCAAATAGTTATTGTGATTATGATGGGGATGATTTGCGAAAACAAACTCTAATAAAATATATTCAATTAGAGGATTATGAATCTGCTGAAGAGGAATTAATTTGGTTAATAGAAAGATTCGGAGAGCAAGATGAAGTTCTTTGTGAGCAGTATGAAGAACAACTAAGTTTCGTTATGACCCTTAGATTAGCTAAAGAAAGAGGTTTGTTAGGTAAATCGAAAGGTGTTGAATCAGAAGAAATAAATTCTTAATAGTTATGGTTATTTATGTAGTTATTATACTTCTTGCTTCAGGATTGATTTATTCTGAGGTGAAAAGGAGAAAAGAAAAGGAATTGTTGGTTGCTAAATTGAGTAGTGAAAACAGTCATTTAGGAGTTGGAGAAATAACAAGGGAAGTTGATCCTGTTACGCAAAGTGAAAAAGATATTGTTTCCGAGGGTGTAGATATGGAGAAAGAGTTGCGCTATTTGGCTGAAAAAAAAGCAGAATATAGTAAAATTTTGAACCCTAGTCATTCGGAAAAAGATTATGACGAGCTATCTTCTCAAGTTCAAGAACAATTAATTTTAAAAAGAAAATACGATGATGCTTTTTAGTTTATTTACATTAATCAATGATCCATTAGCACCTGTTCAGGGTGAAATTGAACAAGCTGCCGGTCATGGAATGAGTATTATGAGTTTATTAATAATTGTCGCCTGTGGTATAGCTGTGTTGGTCTCAGCTTATGATGCTTTTTTCGGTGATGCAGGAAAGGGTCTTTCGTCATTTTTTATTACGTTAGTAATAGCATCAATAGTTTCGGCAATTACTGTGTCGTTGGGTTAGTAATCAATAAATCAAACATATAATGAAAAAAGTAAATCAAATTCCGTTAAGAACTTTCTTAACCATTTTATTTGTAGGTCTAGTATTAGTTGTAGATGCACAGAATGTTTCTAATATGCTGGGAGATGCTCAATCATCATTGCAAACACAAACTAATACTTTAAAAACCATTTTTGGCTATATTTTCATAGCAATTTCTGGTGGTGCATTTATATATGCCGGTTATACTGCGTTTTTTGATCAGCAACAAATGCGTAGAGCAATGATTGGTCTTATTGTTGGGATGTTGTTCGCCACAATTGCAACTACAATGAATTTAATTGCATAAAAGATGGACGAAATTAGAGGTACGGGAAACAAAAGCACCGTTGATTGGGTAAATGAACCAGTTAGAAAGTGGGGATTGCCATCTTTTACGTTGGCATTTGTGTTTGTGGGTTTTATTGGAACAGGATTATTATTTGCTTTATTATTGGGCGTTTTTGTAATCCTGTACCTACTAATTTATGCTTTTGTGGTGGTTCGTGTTACGAAGTGGATGCAAGAGAGTCAAAAAAAGGGAATAGATAATCCTATGGGAGATCGTTTTGAATTTAATGCTATTCCAAAAAGAATTACTCAACAAGTTGATATAAAGGCAATTTATGAAAGCAAAAGAAGCAGGTGATTTAATTCCCTTTGATGAAGTGAATGATAAATATTGCATTTCCTCTTTTGGTGATGTTGTATTTGCCGTTGAAATTAAAATGAAAGAGGTCTATACAATGGCTTCAAGTAAAGATCCAAATCAAGTTGAAAAGGTTGATTTGGTTTATCATGATTGGAAAAAAACATTGTCAATGCTTCCTGAAGGAACTATTGTACAAAAGATAAGTAGGTTTTATACACTTCCTCATCAGAAGAATATGAGTGATGGTTGTAAAACTAAAAGATGGAATGAGAACATGTTTGAGAAACGCGATGTTATGTTTGAGAAAACATATATTGTTGTTTCTTATCAATATAAAAATCAAAAAGGGCCTAAAAGCAAAAGCAGTCTTTTGTCAAGGGTTGAGCGATTTGAGGGAATTCAATACATTGAACAATATATTCAATATTTTGAAGCGTTTGTAGCTTCGTTAAAAACCTCATGTGATAGTGTTTCTGAATTAACTGGTTGGGAAACGTTGGACCTTTTTTGTGAGATTTGGAATCAGGGCTCTAGGGGAGAGTTTTTAGAGGATGTTGATATTAAGAGACATGGTTTAGCGGTAGGTTCAAAGAATGTATCAGTTTTAACTTCTCGTAAGTTGCCTATGAGTTTTAACGGTTTTACTGCTCAGAATAGAAAAATTGTTGAAAGTGAAAAATTAGGCATGAATGGTACTAATTATAGAGAAGATGTTAGTTTGCCTACGTCTTATTTATTTCCACTTGGAATGGGTTTACCTGTTGATCATGCATTGGTAGAAACGATAAAGATTGAAAATAGAGAAGAGGTTGAGACAAGATTGGATTCAGAATATAAACGTTTGAATTTCCTTGTTGGTCTTAAATCTAGAGATGCTGTCAGAAAGCGTGAAACCATAGATGATGTAAAAGATTATAAATCAACGCATGAGTATCGTTATGCTTCATGGGGTGTAACTGTATTGTTAACTGATAGTAATGAAGAAAAGTTGTCTCGATTAACAAATTTGGTAGTTGATATTGCACAAAAGCAATTAGGAATGGTTTTGGCTGCTGAAAATTATGGTAGTTGGAATCAGTTTTATGCTGCATTACCTGGTTGTGGAAGGTTGAATAAGACATTGCGTTTAGGCTTTATTGAGGTCTATGCGTATATGACACATTTGGAAACCTTTAAAAGCGGTAATAGTAAGGGAATTATATTGGTTGATTTATTTGGTCGTCCTTTTGTGTTTGACTTTTGGGATGAATTAAATAAATATTGCCAATCTCGAAATGGTGTTTTATTTGCTCCCACTGGTGGTGGTAAATCATTTTTGATAAACCATATATTGGACCAATGTTTTTGGAATGGCGATTTGATTTTTGGAATTGATGTTGGTGGATCGTATCGACGAATTACTGCTTTGAATAATGGAGTATACATTGATTCGAAGAATATTGAAAATTTAAAATTCAATCCTTTTATGGATTGTTATTTCCAAGATTCCCAATATTATCCTGAATTGGATGATTCAGGACAGAAAGATGCTCTGTATTTAGATTTTATGGCATCGCTGATTTGTTCCTGTTGGTATGGAACTAGTGGAGAAGATATTTCAAAAGAAACATATGGTGGTATTCGAATTACTGTAAATGGATATTTCAAGCATGTAAATGAGATGATAAAGTCAGGAGAAAAAGATGTTGAAATAAATTTTGATTCATATTACAAATATGTAATTGAGGATTATAAGAATAGTGATGGATCATACAGAAAGTTTATTGATATTGATTCCTTTATAATGTTATTACGTCCATATAGTGTTGAAGGAGAGTATAGTTTTTTATTAAACTCAAATGATACTATTAAGTTAGATAATAGATGGACGATGATTGATTTAGCAGGAATATTGACAAGTCCTAGATTAACTTCTCCAGTATTATTAATAGTGATGCAAATGTTTCAAAAAATCATGGACAAGTGGTATGGAACGAATGCGCGAATGTTTATTGATGAAGCTGTAGATTTTCTCCAGGGAGGTTTCTTTGCAGACTATATCGGTGGATTGTATCGTAAGATTAGAAAGATGGGGGGGCAAATATTTATTATTACTCAATCGATTGATTTCTTGGATAAGTTAGATCCGTTATTAAGATCGTCGATTTTAGGTAATAGTGAGATTAAGTTATTACTAAATCATGCTAAAGTATCGTCATCATTTGAAAAATTACAAAAGGATTTGTCATTGTCAAATTCTGAAATGGAATTATTAAGAAATCAAACCGCTAAAGAAGGATCGAATTATAAAATTGGATTTTTAAAGTTTGGTGATATGCCAGGATTTTTATTTCGTCATGAAGTAAGTCCGGAAACGTTTTCGTTGTATCAAACGAATGCAAAAGATATTCAATTAATCGATGACTTAATTAAAAGTACAGGATCAATTGAAAGTGCAGTTGTAAGTTTTGTTGAATCTAAAAATGAAAAAAATGATTAGAAAGTTTTATTTAACAGTATTTATAGTTTTAATGTCTTTTAAAAGTATAGAACAGTCTATTGTGTATGACCCTACAAATGGGGCTCAAATTGCTTCTATGTTAGGAACAATTAAGGAATTGAAAGAGTCTGCGGATTCTTGGAAAGCGAATGCTGATTTTATAAATAATGTTATGAATTCAGGAAGTGAAGTAAAAAGATTAATTACTATGCTTGAAGGAATGATTTGTGCAACTGACGAGTTACAGTTGTATATGGGTATGGCAGGAGGTCTTGAACTTTGTGAGAATAAGTTGGAATTGGATATTACCTTCATGAAGATTGAAGGTGTTAGTGAAAAATTAAATTGGATAGCAACTGGAGGTATTTTAATGACCCAATATGAAACGGTTCAATCTTTAAAAGATTTGAACGATCAATTGGAAGAAGCAATTCGTAAAGTCAATAGCTTAAACAAGTACATGAGGGGTAATGTTTTGCAACAATTGCTAAGAGAATATGATCGCAAGCATCCAGAAGAAAATTATTCAATGTTAACTCAAATGAATTTATAATGATGTTATTACAAGTTGCAGGTGTAGGCTGGGATGTTCCTACAATGAATTCAGCCGTTAAGGAAGGTATGAATTGGACAGTGTTGATTGGTGGTTTTTTAGCATCATCTTTTATTGCCGTGAAGTTTGGTTGGGAATATTTTAAATATTCTCTAGGAGCAGCACAAGGAAATGATGTTAAAGTAACCTGGGATTGGCAAGAAATTGTTCGTGTATTGTTTATCATGTTGTTGTTGGGTAGTTATGTCCCCTTAGCAACTGGTGTTACGGATGCTTTGCGTGGTATTAATAGTATTACTAACACAAGCAGTTCTATGCACGGAGAATTAAGGGATGTGGCTGATAAGTATTTTATGGAAAGCGTTGGTGCTGAAAAAATGGAAACAGTTAGGAAGTTAAATGCTTTGAAGAATGAAGATAATGACCCTCAAAAACGTAAAATTATAGACAATTTTGTAGATCGTGAATATGGTGTTATGAATGGTACTGTGAATGGTGGGGATATTGGTGAGAAGCCCGGTATAGATGGGGCTGTTGAAGATATGACAGGTGAAAATGGTAGTAGCGGTTATATTTCACAGTTGTTGGCTAGTGGATTTAATTCTTTAACTTATTTATTGTCAAGTATTGTTAAGTGGATAATTGGAACATTTATTAAAATGGTCTTTCAAATAGGTTTGGTGTTTGGACCAATTGTATTAGCTTTTGGAATATTCTTTAGGGATAAGCCGATGAATTACATGAATCAAATGTTAACACTAGGTTTTGTTTTTACAACATTGAATATTTTGGATATGTTGTTTTGGAATTTTGTTAAACATACTTTCAACGATCCTTCTGTTAGTGCATCAATTGCATTTAATTTGGCTATGATTGGTGCTTATTTATCTGCTTTTAAGATTACTAATATGTTTGTGGGAATTTCAGGAATCAATTCTATTATGGGAAGAGGTTTAGGAGTTGCCGCAACTGGAGCTGCTGCCGTTTTAGGTGGTATTGGCATGGCCGCTGGTGGTGGCGCTAGTGGTGGAGGTGCAATTGCCAAGAAAGCAGGACAGGGCATTGAAAGTGCAAAACGAACAAGATTAGATTAAAAATTGAATTATGGAGGATAGAAAAGCATTAGCAAAAGAATTAGGTTTGGTGAAAGCGGATAGGGCAAATAAAGCCTTAATTGTAATAACATTAATTGCTGTAATAGGTAGTATTGGTGTTAGTGCTTTGGTTTTTTTAGGCACGTCAAATAAGGTATCAAACTTAGAAAAAAGGGTTGTTGTTTTAGATAATGATGGGGCTTTGAAGACTGGCACTATTAAAGAATTGAATGAGTTTGAACGGCAAAAGCTGTTAGCTGAAAATGTGTTGAGAATCGGTGTTGAATACATGTATTCCTTTTCTTCTGCTAATTATGACGAACGCATTGAGAATGCACGAGCATATTACGGTAAGAGTGGCAATGAGATATTGCAGGGATATTTAAATGATCGTGTTCGTGAAAAAGTTATTCAGAATAATTTAAGAGTGGATGTTGTTATACGCTCAATTGAGGTGATGAATGAAAACAATGGTGTTGCTGGAAAGGTTGTTTTTGAACAGTCATTTATTAATGGAGATGCTGTATCTAAGCGTGTTTTAACAGCATCATGTGTTTTTGCTGAAGCTCAAATTAGCAATAAAAATGCTTATGGAATGGTGATTGAAAATTGGATAATTGAAAATCAAGAATAATGAAAGAGAAAATTAATAATTACCTAGATTCCTTAAGAAAGGATAAGAAAAAAGGCTTTATTGCTTTTGCACTTGTTGTAGGGCTTATAGCTACGGTTGGTATTGGATTTGCCACTGCAGGTGGTGATTCAGAAGAACAACAAGAAGGTACACAGATTAGTTCTTTGGATGTTCCGGTTGATACATTGAGTATTAATAATAAAACATCTAATAGCAGTAACGCTGGATCAGGAGATTTTTTCGGAGGATCAGATAATAATCAAGAAGAAATATCTACTGAAGAAAATGATGGTCCATTGTTAGTTGACAGTCCAAAGAAAACATACGGATATTCTCCGCGTTCTTATCAAGCTTCTAATTCTTATCAAAAACCTAAGACATCCGAAAATGTTCCGGTTGTTGTTGAACCATCTACTACAAAGGAAAAAAGAAAGCGTGTTCCTTCAGATGGTGCTGGTAATTTGGCGGTGTCTTCAAAGATGGCAAGAGGGTCAATTGCTAATGATGATAAAATTGTAAAAAGTGGTAGTTATGTTAAGATAAGACTAGCTGAAGAAATGGTTGTGGATGGAATGAAAATTCCAAAAAATACAGTTATTACGGGTTTAGCTAAGCCATCTGGAGAGCGTATGGTTATTAAGGTAACATCTGTAAAAGTTGGTTCTACTACAAAGGCTGTTGAATGGACCGTTTTTGATGAAGATGGTAATGAAGGTGTTGCAATTCCAGCTAGTGTATTGAATGATATTTCAAGGGATGCTAGTGGGGAAGTTGTTGAGAAGGGTGGTTCTTCTGTTGAGACAAATGTTCCAATTGTAGGTAGTGTAAAAGTTAATTTAAAAAAGAAGACACAAGAAGTTTCGTTTGTGTTGAGAAATGGTCATCGTGTTTATATAAAAGAAGTGAAATGAAAGGTGTAGTTATTTTTATAACGCTGTTTGTTGCTTTTAGTATGAAAGCTCAAATAGCGGACACTATTATAGTTGATTTCACAAAATCAGCCTATTTGGTGTTTGATAGTGAGGATGTAAAATTTGATTGTGGTAGTGAAGATGTTATTGTTCGTATATCGGGTAATAAATTGATTTTACAAGCTGGTGTAGAGGATTTTGAACCAACAAATTTATTTGTTGAATCATCTGGTAAAATGTTTGTTTTTATTGTTGCCTATGGTGATCCAAAAGGAAAATTCTTGTACAATTATGCGAACTTAAAAAGTTCTATTAATAAGACAACTCAAGATACTATTACTAATACTTCAAAAGAGTATTTGATAGTTAACACTGCTTCAAAGGATTCAGTAGATGCTTCATATGCTAGTGCGTGTGAAAAATTAATGGTTAGTCCTGATCGTATTTTGAACCGTGGAGTTATAAAATATAAAATCAGCATTTATTTGAGAGATATGGTTATTGTAGATAATAAAATCTACATGGAATTTGAAATGATAAATAAAGGTAATATTCCGTATGTGTTTGATTATTATAAGTACAATGTGACTTCCGTTAAAAGAAAAATTAAAGGTGAAGGAGTACAGACGATTGAATTAGTTCCTGTTTTGGAATATAAGCGTCCTACGCGATTAGAAGGAATGAGTACTTGTAGATACGTTATTGTAATGGATAAATTTGCTTTAACTGAAAACAAGAAGTTGGTTATCGAACATTGGGAGGATAACGGTAAGGATATGGATATTGAAGGTGGGCGTAAGATCAACTTTGATTTATTTAGTAAGGATGTATTAAATGTAGGTAAGTTATGAGAAATATAGTAATTGTATTGTTTTTAACCTTTGTAAGTTCATTTGCTTATTCTTCATGTGCGGATGACATGTACTGGTTCAGGGGAACAGTAGCATCTAATGGTGTTAATGTGAATATTAGATATTTGTGTGATGAAGGATTGTCTCAGAATGGATGTACTCGTAATTACAATGACGATTGTAACTATTGGAGTGTAAAAATTAAAGCTAAAAACAATGGCGTTTGGGGTAATTGGAATACGAGCAGCGCTTTAAATAATTATCTTCCTTTATATCATAATGTGGAAGGAACTATTAATTGGTGGTGGTTTGAGGATGCTGTAAAAAATTCGCCGTTTAACGATATCCGAACAGCTGAAGAGTTGCGTGTAAGTGTAACATATAATGTTGATGCTGTAGTTGGATCTAATAGCTTAGAGGTCGAATTTGTTGTAAAGCAAGTAGGAAATATAAATAATTCACAGAATGTGTTGTGTTGGAACAATAGTTATGAGTTGAATGAGATGTTAAGTTCTTTTGGAACGGGATTAACTAATCGCGTTTATAAAATTTATTCGGGTGTACCTGCTATTAATGGTTTAGTTCCGGTTTATCAAGCGGATATTCCGAACGCTGGAGTGTTTAATCCTAGTTTTTCGTTGCCAGACCCAATGACGTTGAATCCAAGTTATTATATTGTATTTGAGGGCAAAAGGGATGGTTTATTGGTTCGACGTAAGTGGAATGTGAATGTTTACGAAATGTTTGATGCACAGTTTATCTCAACAGCTCAAAGTGCAGGTGTTATAACCTCTCAATCATCATCAACTTTAATGCCTGATTATGTTAGTTCTACTGGAGGTGTTTTAGAATTTCAAGGTTCTGGTTTGGTCGCAAATGGTTCAAACGTATATTTTGATCCTTCGATTGCTAATTATGGGGACAATGTTGAGTTTGTAAGAACAAATAATAATGGATGTATAAGTGATTGGACTGATACATTGTTTTATGTAACTCCTATTGTGAATAGCATTGTTGTTCCTACTATAAAGCTTGAAAATACATTTGGACCAGGTGAGTCTGGGTTGTTTTCTTTTAAAAATACGAATGGAACTTGGATGTTGGATTCAAGGTTTCATTTTGGTTGTTCAAATAATAATTATACGTTTTCGCTTAATAGTTATCAAGCAGGAGTTACGTATGAGTGGAAGGTGATGTATCAGAATTATGTTTATGCAACCGGAACGGGAAATACTTTTTCGGTGAATACTCCAGATAGGGACAATGTCTTATTGAATCAATCAAGTAGTATTTATGCACCTAATGACATTATACAAAATACGAATTTGTTATTTAATGAACTACTTTATTACAATAATGGAAATGACATTGATGGGAACGGGACGTTAGGTTCTGAGGACTATTTGACTACGTTTTATTTAGGTGATGGTATGAGAGTTTATTGTCGCGGTGTTAACGTGTTAAATGCTGTTTCTGATTGGGGTAAGGTTAATATAGGTATTGTTCCATCTGTGGAATTGAAAGATTCATCAACATTATGTTATACGGGTAATCCTACATTGTCTGCTACTACTGATACTCCAGTTTATTTGGATTCAATTAATTATGATTCATATCGATCTGTTGTTTGGGATGTTAATAATGATGGTGTGTTTGAGTATGATGGATCAGTAGATAATGTTGTTCAAGTTATGGTAACAAATCAAAAATTGGATTTGATGAAAGCCCAAATAATGGATTCAGTAAAGCTATATGGTTTTAATGGTACTACAAGTACCTGGCACGAAGATTTTGTATTCGGTGGTAGTGAAGTTTGTTATTCGGTTGTTGATACGGTGAATGTTGTTAGAGAGCCAATTGTTAATTTAGATTTCAGTTTGACTGGTGATGTTGCAATATCAACGCCTGTATTGGGTGTTGTTTCTGGAAGTTGGTTTAGTGTTGAAAACGATACAATTGAATGGAATTGGAATGATGGCAGTATGCCTTATTTCGGAGATACACTATGGCACTATTTGAATGATTTAGGATTGTATTCTTTAGATGTTATGGTTGTGGATAGTTTTGGATGTCAGGTGAATTCAAACTTTACAAATTATTGGAATGTTTTAGGTGTATTGGCTATCGATGAAATAGAAGATCAAGAATTTTTGATTTATCCTGTTCCATGTGAGGATCACTTAACTATTAAAACGCAAAAAGAGGTATTTTTAGTTTCTATTTATGATTTAGAAAGTAAGGAGTATTTGGTAAGTGATTCTAAGGAACTTGATGTAAAGGAGTTGCCTGCTGGAATATATCTAGTAAAAATTGAAACGGCTTCAGGAGTAGTGTTTCGTAAAATTAGTAAATTATGAAAAAGGCAATAATGGTTTTAGTTCTTTTTGTAATCTTTTCATTTGATGGGATTGCTCAGAGTAATTTAGTTAAGGGAAGTAATTATATTAATTTGAACTATGGATTTTCGAAATATAGTCTTCCAAAGTATGCTTCTTTTAATTACGGTAAATGTTTTAATGAAAAAATGGTATACCGTTTTGGAATTGCATATGAAAACGGAAGAGTTGTAAGCACAAAGTTCAACAATTTATATGTTAACGCTGATTTTATGTATAATGTATTTGGTGTTAAGAGTAAACTGTTTTGTAATGTTGGACTTGGTGCTTTTTCAGGGCTTGAATTTATTAAATCTGATTTACAACAAAGAAAGGATTTTAGTTTAGTTTACGGAGGGAAAGCCAATGTTGAGTTAGATTATTTGATAAATTCAAAATGGTCTGTTAAAGGAGAGTTTAGTGAATGGTATGTGGGTAATTCATTGTTGGGTAATTGGATTTACACAGGTACTATTGGTATTAGTTACGTTTTAAATTAAGCATATGAAGTATAGGATTTATTTCTTGGAAGTAGCGGTTTTGATTGTAGGATTAATTTCTTGTGACAAGCGTAAGGACTATTATGGTGATAATAATCAAGTGGCGGGTGTGAACTATCAGTTGTTGAATTCTCATTCCGGTACAACTTCAATTTTAAATGGAGATAATTTGATTGATACATTAAAGTTGGGGCAGACGTATAAGATGAATTTATCGATTAATGATGAAGCACCCTCTGTTAATGTTGTGTTTTCAGGTGGTGGGAGTTTAGTGGTTGATGGATCGGCTTTTTCGTCTAGTACGTTGACGAACGGTACGCATTATGTAGAATGGTCCATAGGAACAGAGGGTGTGTATCAATTTGATATAAAAGTAACAGATAATTATGGTTTAGAAAGTGTTCGTCATTTTGAAATCATTGTATTTGATAACAAAGTTCCTTATACTTCATGGGTTGTAGAAGATGTAGGCGCATTAAATCCATTAGAAAAGAAAATAGTTGTTACTGGATCTGATCAAGATGAAATATATGGTGGTAGTATATTGTATTATCAGTATATAATTAATGGAGATACGACTAATAACCCGTACAGTCATTTGAATTATATATTTCCTTCTGCTGGAAATTATTTTATTAGTGTTCGGGCAATGGATTCAAATTGGGAGTGGGGCAATGAAATTTCAATAAATAATTATCCAATTAATTAACAAAAAAGAGAGTTTAGGCTCTCTTTTTTTATTTTAAAAAAATAATATTAGGTACTATATATGAAGATTATGCATATAGAATTATTATTCATATATTTGAATCGAAAAAAAGTGAGTTAGTATTTATTAACAAAAAAAATCATGACTAAAAAATTAATCGGAACAATTTTATTTATTGTTGGATTTGTTGTCAATGTGCATAGTCAAACATCTATTTCAAATTTGAATTATGTTTGGGCAGTTGGTAACAATCAAGGAGGAACAAATATAAGCTATGCTTATTTTGAAACAACGGATGCTTCAGGGAATGTTTATGTAGCTGGAACGTTTATGGGTACTGTTGACTTTGATCCAGGTGCGGGTGTTGTAAGTAAAACATCTAATGGTAATGAGGATGTGTTTTTATCCAAATTTGACCAAAATGGAGTTCTTCAATGGAATCGAACTTTTGGCGGAACAGGAACTGAAACAGTGTTTGGTTTAGAATTGGCAACGGGAACTAGTTTGTATTTGACTGGTACGTTTATTTCTCCTACAGTAAATTTTAATACGAGTGGTAGTGATATTAAAACTAATGCAGGCGGTAGTGATGTTTATGTAACGAAAATAAGTACAATTAATACATATCAATATACTAAGCAAATTGGTGGAGCAGCAGTTGATGATGTTGGTGCTGTGGCAGTAGATAATAACAATAATGTTCTAATCTTTGGAAGGTTTATGGGAACTGTGGATTTTGATCCAAATGCTGGTGTTCAGAATATGACTGCTGCTACTACGGGATTGTATATGTTAAAACTCACAAGTGGTGGGAATTTTGTTTGGTCTAAGATGTGGCAAGGTTCTTCTTCATATTCGGATCAAGAAAATATTGATATAAAAGTTGATGCTAGTAATAACTATTTTATAGTAGGTGAATATTTTAACTCGATGGATTTTGATCCAAATGCTGGTGTTCAGACAATGACAAGTGTTCAACCCGCTGTTGGTAATATCTTTTTGTTAAAGCTAGATCAAACTGGTAATTATTTAACTTCTAAAAGTTATAATTGCCCTAGTTTAGATGTGAATATTGAGTTGGATAATTCAGGTAATGTTTATTTAACTGCAATGGCGTTTGGAACTGTAAATGTGGGTTCTCTCTCTTATACCACTAGTGGACCAAGAAGTGGTATATTGCTTAAGTTAGATAATTTAGGAAACATTTTGTTAAGTTCTAGCGTTGATGGAACTGGTGCGGATTCTTATGGTGAAATAAAACACTTTGTTGAAAATGGTAGTGAATATTTCTATACTCTTTTATATACTGCTACTGCTGTAGGTTCTTTTGTTCCTGGTATGCATGTTGTGAAATTAAACACGAGCAATGTTGTACAATTCTATAAATCTTATGATCCAAGTATGTCTGCATGGGATATCGATGTTAATTTCAATAATGATGTTTTTGTTTGTGGATTTTTTAATCAGACTAGAAATTTTGATTTTAATGGTACTCATAATTTAGTAGCTCCTGCTACGAATAATGCTTTTGTAGCTAAGTATAATAATTGTGAAATTGGTAGTACACAGACTAGTGCTGACGTTTATTGTGAAGGTACTACTGCATCGTTAAGTTCTTCTATTAGTGGATTAAGTTATTCGTGGTCGGGACCAAATTCATTTACATCTGTATTGACTAATCCAACTGTTTCAAATTTTTCAACTTTTAATACGGGTAATTACATTGCTATTATTGAACAAGCAGAGTGTAAGTTTGATATTGATACTATTGTGGTAACTATGAATAATGCACCGGTTGTTTCATCTGCTATTTCAGCAAATGATTTGACTCCATGTTTGAATTCAAATTTGAATTTCTTTGCTCCTACAATGTTAAACACTGTTTACGCATGGAGTGGACCAAATGGATTTACTTCTTCGTTAGAAGATCCAACGATTAGTAATGTATCGATGGCAGCTTCTGGAACGTATTCGTTAGATATTCAAAACATAACAACAGGCTGTCACTCTGTTATCGATCCTTCTTTGAATGTTACTGTTCAAGGTTTGCCAGGATTACCAACTGCGGTTTCAGTAGGAGACAATACGCCATGTGAAGGTGATTTAGTTCAGTTCAGTGCGCCAACAATTACAAATGTGACTTACGCATGGAGTGGACCGAATGGATTTACATCTTCTTTAGAAGATCCAACGATCAGTAATGTTACAACTGCTGCTTCAGGTATTTATTCTTTGCAACTTACAGATGTTTTAACGGGGTGTATTGGTAATTTAGGTGCAGATGGGCAGGTTTCTTTAACTGTTCAATTATTGCCTATTATAAATAGTGGTATATCGGTTGGAGATAATACTCCGTGTGAGGGAGATTTGGTTCAGTTTAGTGCTCCTACGGTTTCAAATGTGACTTACGCATGGAGTGGACCAAATGGATTTACATCCTCTTTGGAAGACCCAACTATCAGTAATGTTACAAGTACTGCATCAGGTACTTATTCTTTGCAACTTACAGATTTAACATCAGGTTGTCAATCATTATTGAATGGTTCAAGTCAGGTTGCATTAACAGTTCAATTGTTGCCTATTATCAGTGTTGGAGTTTCTGTAGGAGATAATACTCCGTGTGAGGGAGATTTAGTTCAGTTTAGTGCTCCTACGGTTTCAAACGTTTCTTACTCATGGAGTGGACCAAATGGATTTACTTCTTCTTTGGAAGACCCAACTATTAGTAATGTTACAAGTGCTGCATCGGGTACTTATTCTTTGCAACTTACAGATTTAACATCAGGTTGTCAATCATTATTGAATGGTTTAAGTCAGGTTGCATTAACAGTTCAATTGTTGCCTATTATCAGTGGTGGAGTTTCTGTTGGAGATAATACTCCGTGTGAGGGAGATTTAGTTCAGTTTAGTGCTCCTACGGTTTCAAATGTTTCTTATTCGTGGAGTGGACCAAATGGATTTACTTCCTCTTTGGAAGACCCAACTATCAGTAATGTTACAACTGCTGCATCAGGTACTTATTCTTTGCAACTTACAGATTTAACATCAGGTTGTCAATCATTATTGAATGGTTCAAGTCAGGTTGCATTAACAGTTCAATTATTGCCTATTATTAGTGGTGGTGTGTCGGTTGGAGATAATACTCCGTGTGAGGGAGATTTAGTTCAGTTTAGTGCTCCTACGGTTTCAAATGTTTCTTACTCATGGAGTGGACCAAATGGATTTACTTCTTCTTTGGAAGACCCAACTATCAGTAATGTTACAACTGCTGCATCAGGTACTTATTCGTTGCAATTAACAGATTTAACGTCAGGTTGTCAATCTTTGTTGAATGGAACAAGTCAGGTTGCATTAACAGTTCAATTGTTGCCTATTATCAGTGGTGGTATTTCTGTAGGAGACAATACTCCATGTGAGGGAGATTTGGTTCAGTTCAGTGCACCAACGGTTTCTAATGTTTCTTACTCATGGAGTGGACCAAATGGATTTACTTCTTCTTTGGAAGACCCAACTATAAGTAATGTTACAACTGCTGCATCGGGTACTTATTCGTTGCAATTAACAGATTTAACGTCAGGTTGTCAATCTTTGATGAATGGATCAAGTCAGGTTGCATTAACAGTTCAATTGTTGCCTATTATCAGTGGTGGTATTTCTGTAGGAGATAATACTCCATGTGAGGGAGAATTGGTTCAGTTCAGTGCGCCAACGATTATTAATGCTAGTTATTCTTGGTTTGGACCAAATGGCTTTGTTTCAATATTAGAAGATCCTACGATTATCAATGTTACAACTGCTGCATCTGGAACATATAATCTTTATGTTGTTGATAATATTACGGGTTGTGTATCATTAAGTAATTCATTATCACAAGTTGATTTAGATGTAACTGTTTTGCCTGTGTTGAATGAAGATGACTCGATTTTGTTTTGTTACTCAAACACTGGAGTATTGACATTGCCAGCTGGTTATGATAATTATCAATGGTCAAATGGTGGTACAGATTCAATAACTACTGTTAATACGAATGGGTGGTATGGTTTCATGGTTACTGAAAATGGTTGTTCTTCCAATTTAGATAGTGTATATGTTGAGTTGTTTAATCAACAAGTTAATGTTGCGCATTCAGCTAATGGTTGTTATGGTGATTATTACTCATTTATGGCATCAGGGGGTGGAGATTATTCTTGGATTGGACCTAATGGGTTTTCTTCAAATGATTCAATTGTTGAGTTTGTTCATTTGAACAATGGTAATATTGGTAATTATGCATTGTTAGTTTCTTTTGATAATGGGTGTCAGTTTAATGATCAATTGTCTATTGAATTTTTGCCAAATGAAATATGTCATAAAATACCTGAAATCATTACTCCTAATATTGATGGATTAAATGAAGCATTTGTTTTAGAATGGTTAGTTGAATATCCAAATAATCGTATTGTAATATTTAATCGATGGGGTTCAACTGTTTATGAGTCTCAACCATATCAGAATGATTTTACTGGAGTTGCTAATAAAGGGATAGATATTGATAACGGTGTTTTGCCGAATGGTACATATTTTTTCCTTCTTTATTTAGACGAAGAAAGCAAACCTATCAAAGGCACAATTGAAATTCAAAAATAAGATTATGAAAAAAATAATGATATTAATATTCGTTGCTGTTTCTCTTATGTCGGAAGCGCAACAATGGCAGCAAAGTTCGTTTTATATGTTCAATACGATGTATTATAATCCTGCTTATGCTGGAACGCGTAACACATTAAATGCGTCAATTATTGGACGTAAACAATACGTTGGATTTGATGGCAGCCCTAGTTCTGAATTTGTTTCTATCAATTCACCAATTGCCAATAGACGCATGGGATTAGGACTTCATATAAATAATGATTTTATAGGAAGTAGAAAAAAATTCAGCGTTTATGGTAACGTTGCAGGTTCTATTAAGTTAAATGATAAAGGTAGTAGATTGTCTGTTGGAATTTCAGCAGGAATTGATAATTATTCTTTTGGATTTGCAAGTTTATATGCTATTGATCAAAATGATCCTATTGCAACGAGTTCTATGAACTTATTAAAAGCAAACGTTGGTGCAGGATTATATTATTTTGGTAAAAAGCACTATTTAGGTTTTTCAGTTCCTATGATTATTAAATCGAATGCAGAATTTAATTCTATTAAATCGAACATTAGTGATCGTCATTTTATATTAACTGGAGGCTATGTATTTCATTTGAATTCAACACTAGACTTAAAACCTTCAACAATTATAAAGTATGTTCCGGGTGCTCCTTTGTCTTTTGATGTAAATGCTAGCTTTTTAGCGTATAAAAAGATTTGGTTTGGAGGAATGTATAGATACGACGAAGGAGTTGGGGTTAATTTTTCTATTGTGTTGAATAAGAATATTACAGTAGGATATGCTTTTGATTATCCTATAAACGAATTGCGAACTAATCAATGGGGTTCGCATGAGCTTATGCTTCAATTTGACTTTTCAAAATACAAAGGTCAAGGTAACATTTATTCACCACGATATTTTTAATTATGAAAACAATATTTAATCTATTAATTGTTGCGCTATTAAGTAGTTACTCTATTGCACAACAAACGAAAAAAGAAAAATATGCTTTAGAGTTGTTCTCTAATATGGAGTATGTTGATGCTAGTAATGTTTTTAGCGAATTGTACTCCAAGGGCATTAAAAAGAATGAGTTTCAACGATATGTCTGTGAGAAAGCAGCGTTAAGTTTTTATTATTCGCGTAATTATAAGGAAAGCCAAAAATATTTTTTGGTTTTGGCAGAAAAAAACATGATAAGCGATGAAATGTCATATTTGTTTTATGATTGTTTAGTTCGTAATTCAAACTATAATGATGTTGTAAAATTTCAAAAGATGATTCCTAAAGAATTAATCAATGATAATTTGTTTGAATATCTAAATGACGTATCTAAGGATAGTTTACGATATAATGTAAGTGAGAGTAGTGTCAATTCAGGAAAGGGTGAATATGGAGCTATTGTAATTGATTCTTTGCTTTATTTTTCTTCGAATAAAGGGGAAATTGGTTACACTCATGAATCTTATGGTTGGGATGGGATAAACTATTCAAACCTATATAGATTTGATTCTGTAAATGGAATTCAATTAGTGAATGATTTGAATATGGAATATCATGATGGACCTATTTCTAAGAACAATGGAAAGTATTATGTTACTCGAACTAAATACGTAAAAAAGGGACGTGAGCTTGTTAAGCACGTAGGGGTATACATTATTGAGAACGGCTTGGAGTCAGCTTTTAATTATAATTCAAATAGCTATAATGTTGGTCATGTTTGTTTTGACGCGAATAACAACATGTATTTTGCTTCAGATAAACCAGGAGGTTTCGGGGAATCTGATATTTATATGTGCAAGTATGTTGATGGTAGATGGGACCAACCTATAAACATGGGAGAGAGGGTGAATACTAAAGAAAATGAAATGTTTCCATATGTAGACTCACTTTCAAATGTATATTTCAGTTCAAACGGTAAAATTGGATTTGGTGGATTGGATATTTATTACTTATCCGCGGAAACACAAGAAGTGATTAATTTAGGTAAACCTATTAATTCATCTGGAGATGATTTTTCATTTTTTATAAATAAATCAGGTGACAGTGGTTATTTAAGTTCAGATCGTAATGGAAATGTGGATAGAATCTATAATCTGAAAATTAATCCATTTAAGGCAGTTTTAAATGTAGTTGCTATGGACTTTATCAAAAAGTCTAGATTACTTGATTTAGAAACGTTTATTGTTGACCGAGAGACATCTGATACAATGAAATTAGACTATGTAGATAGTGTATTTACTATTAATCTCTTTGCTAACAAAGATTATATCTTGTTAGGTAAGAAAAAGGACTATGAATTGCATGCTCCAATTTATTTGAATACAGAAAGAATTTCATATAACGATACGATAACTAAGACAATCTATTTCGATCAAACGCAATACGATTTGATGGTCAAAACCGTTGTTAAGGGAACAAATGAAATCCTTCCTGGTGTTGATGTTGAATTTACTGATCCTAAAACAAAAGAAATTATTCGTTGCGTAACAGATGAAAATGGAATGGCATATGTCAACATTAACAACAATTACGATTATAGCGCTTTCGCACAAAAAATCGGATTTTTGGATTTAAATCAAGACGTTCATACAGATGCTATGACTTTAATTGAACTTGATTTAAAAATGGAAGAGATTAAAAAGGATGTTGTATTCGTTATCGATAATATTCTATATGATTTAGATAAGTTTTATTTACGCGATCAAAGTAAGTTTGAGTTGGATAAGTTGGCTGATTTTTTAATCACAAATGGAAATATAACTGTTGAGCTTTCCTCTCATACTGATTCAAGATCTAGCAGTTCTTATAACAAAACCTTATCTCAAAAAAGAGCACAAAGTTGTGTAGATTATTTGATTCAAAAAGGTATTGGTAAAAATCGAATTATAGCTAAAGGATATGGTGAGTCTATGCTTATTAATGAATGTTCGGATGGCGTTGAGTGTTCTGAAGAACAACATCAATTAAATAGAAGAACAGAAATTAAAATATTGTCGGTTAATTAAAATAAGTAGGTATGAAGAGGTTGGGAATTTTTATTGCTCTATTTGCTTTTTCTTTAAAAAGTGAATGTCAAGTTGTAAATGATTTAGTTTACACATGGGCTGTAGGGTTGAGTAGTGGGAGTACTTCAATTGTAACTGATACTAAGGTAGATGTTAATAAAAACATTTATGTATATGGTGAGTTTAATGGTACTGTTGATTTTGATCCATCGGGTGGAGTTGATAATAGGACCGCTGTGGGAGGTTATGACGTTTACGTCAGTAAGTATGACCTGAATGGAACATATTTATGGACTATAACAGTAGGTGGCGCGAGTACTGAAGCTGCTGCGGATGGTGGTCTTGAGGTGGATCAAACGGGTACGAACTTATATCTTGTAGGTGAGTTTTTGGGCACTGTTGATTTCAATCCAACTGCAACTGTTGAAAATAAAACTTCGGTTGGTGGTAGTGATGTGTTTTTAATGAAGATATCAACTGCTGGAGTTTATCAATACACAAAAACGATTGGGGGTACAGGATTCGACGATGTTGGTGAGGTTAAGATGCATGCAACTGGAGTTGTTTTTTCTGGACGATTTGCTGGTACAGTTGATTTTGACCCAAATGCAGGAGTAAATAATTTAGTTTCAAATGGTGTTTGGGATCAATATATGATCAAGCTTTCATCGGCAGGAAATATAAGTTGGGTTAGACAATGGGATTTTAGTTCAGATAGAGAAAATTTAGAAATAAGAACGGATGCTTTAAATAATATCTATTTTTTCGGGGAGTATACATTAACTTCTACTGATATGGACCCTGGAGCAGGAACAACATTACTTAGTTCTTTAAATACAACACAAGGTAATTTGTTTTACATTAAGTTGAATAATTCGGGGGTATTTGTGAGTGCTAATAGTTATAATATTCCAACTACGGAAGTTTCTGCTTATGTAGATATGAATTATGAAATACATCTTTCTCTAAGAGCCTTTGGTGTTGTAAATAATGGTCTAAGTTCTTTTACTACAGTTGGTTCTAGTTCAGGTGTTTTGATGAAATTATCTAATGTTGGTGTTGTTCTAAATTCTACTGTGTTGGATAATACTGGAGCTGATAATTATGGTGTGATGGACAAAGTGTTCGATAATGGAAATAATTATTTTTATGTCCTTTTAGAAAGTGCAAATGGCGCTAATGGATTTACATCAGGTAAGCATATTGCAAAATATGATTTAAGCCATAATTATGTTTATAGTGAAAAATTTTCAAATCAATTGCCACTTGTAATGTGTGTTGATGCAGATGGTTCTGTTATAGTTACCGGGCAGTTTATGGGTACTAATAATTTTGATTTTAATGCAGTTCATAACTTAACAACATCTGCTGTCTTTCAGAATATGTTCGTTTCTAAATACGATTCTTATACAAATTTGCCTGTTGAAATGAATTCATTTGGTGTTCTTTGCAATGAAAGTAAATTATATTGGGAAACGGCTTCAGAACATAATAGTTCTTACTACAAAATATTAAGTAGTGTGGATGGAATTAATTGGGAAGAAATGGGGGTGGTTTCAGCAGCAGGGAATTCAAACCAATTAATAAGGTATGAGATTCCTTTTAATTCAAATATTCGAAATGGATATTATTTGATTGAACAATACGATATTGATGGAATGAAGAAAGTATATGGACCAATTTCATCATGTAAGAATTTGACAAATGGATTATTCCCCAATCCTAACAGTGGTGAATTTTATTTGAGTATTAAAGATCGTAATGTAACTGTTAAAATCTATGACTTAATGGGACATATATGTTTTCATGATATTCTAAATGATGAAGGGACTTATTTGCTTAATAATCTAGATTTGAAGCCAGGCGTATATTTTGTAAATATTGCTGAAACGGATATAATAAAATTTGTTGTTCAATAAGTTAAAAACCACCATATGTTTGGTGGTTTTTTTTTAGAAATTAATGCAACCATATTGTTTAAAAATTAGTCTTTAAAATTATAAACTTATAAGATGAAAAAATTAATTATTAATTTATCCTTGATACTTGTATCATTTAGCACATATGCTCAAATTACTGTATCTAACACACAAACTCCTAATCAATTGGTTCAAAATGTATTGTTAGGATTTGGAGTAACAGCAACTAATATTACTATTAATGGTAGTGCTGCCAATTCTAATAATTTGTTTGGGAATGTGACGTACTTTACTTCGGGAACAACAAGCTTTCCAATTCAATCAGGAGTATTATTAACTACGGGTAATGGAGTAGGGGCTATTGGTCCGAATGGTTCGGGGAGTTTTACTAATAATTCACCTGCAACTCCTTCCGTTTCGACTGATCCAGCTTTGAATTATATTGCAAATAGTGGTGTTACGAATGGAGCTGTTTTAGAGTTTGATTTTGTGCCTTCAGGTGATACTATTTCATTTAATTATTTGTTTGGTTCAGATGAATATCCTGAGTATTCTCCTTCAACATTTAATGATGCGTTTGGTTTTATTCTTTGGGGACCTGGAATAAGTGGACCTTATACAATGGCTGGATATCCTGCTGGAGGTGCTAATTTAGCGGTAATACCAGGTACTTCAACTCCCGTTACTATTAATAATGTTGGTCCGGGTGCGACTCAGAATCCTACTTATTATCAAAATAACTTAGGCGGTGCTGCTTATGGCAATGCTATTCAATACGATGGAACAACAACTTTATTATCAGCTAATGCAGATGTGCAATGTGGAGAAACATATCATATTAAATTGTGTATTTCTAATGTGGGAGATCAAGCGTTTGATTCGGGAGTGTTTTTACAAGCTAATTCATTTAGTTCTGAAGCTGTGGAGATTGCAGTAGCAACTGTATCAGGAGATACAAGCGTGTTTGAAGGGTGTACTAGTGCTAGTTTAATGTTTATAAGACCTCAAACTCAATTAGGAGATACGATGATTATTAATTATCAAATATCGGGTAATGCTACAATGGGAACTGATTATAATAATTTGGTTAACCCTATAACCTTTTTGCCTGGAGAAGATACCATTGTTCTAACTATTAATCCTACGTTTGATGGTGTTTCTGATAATAATGAATATGTCACAATTACTGCAATGACAATTTCTCAGTGTGGAGATACAATTATTTCTTCAGGAACACTTTACATTGTTGATGATGTTGTTGTAAATATTAATGAAAGTGATCCTACTGTTTATTGTGTAAACGATTCAGTACTTGTTACTGCAAGTGCAACGGGACTGTTTGGTCCTTTTACATATGATTGGTCAGATACACAAGTAGGAGATACGGCATATTTCCCAACTGTTCAGGGAACGATGTCAGGTTCAATTGATTATTATGTTACTGCTACTAATTCATGTGGTTATACTGGAGTAGATACGGTAACTGTTACTTTAGATCAAACTTTAGCATTTGATAGTGTTTATTCAGTTCCTGCAACTTGTGAACCCGTTGGATATGTGGCGTGTGAGGTAGTTGGTTTTAATGGTGTAATGTCTTTTAATTGGTCAGGACCAGGACAAACAAATGTTTTTAGTAGTGATGCTTCTGTAATGACTAATTTACCTAGTGGATGGTATTATGTTAATGTAAGTGATAATGTTTGTGCAATTAATGATTCTGTGTTTGTGGATGTTCTAAATCCTCCTGTTTCAGATTTTACGGTTAGTCCTAGTTCCGGTTGTTCTCCGTTAACTGTTAATATGGTAAATATGAGTCAGAACGCGTTGAATTATAATTGGGAATTTGGTAATGGACAAAATGCTAACGTAGCTACCACTGTAAGTCAAGTACAAATTTATGATGCTTCGGCAGTGATTAGATTGATTGCTTCTCAAGGTAATTGTGCAGATACTTCATATCAAACAATTACTGTAAATATTTGTGGTTGTATGGATCAAAATGCAACTAATTATAATCCATTAGCAAATTATGATGATGGATCTTGTACTTATCCAACTCCTGAAGTGTATGCTCCAAATGTACTTACTCCTAATGGAGACAATGCAAATGATTTGTTTTATTTAACAACAAAAAATACAACCTCGGTTCAATTAACGATATTAAATCGATGGGGTAATGTAATTTTTGATAAAGAAGGTCTAAGTCCTATGTGGGATGGGAAAACGGAAAATGGAATTATGGCCGTTGAAGGCGTATATTTCTATAAATATTTAGTGAAAGGATATAATGAACAAGAGATTGAAGGACATGGATTTGTTCACTTGATTTTAAAATAAAAAATAACATAAGATGAAAATAGTATTTTTAATTATTTTATTGACGATTCCTTTTATTGGTAAGTCACAATATAACTATCAGTTGATTAATTATACGGTTGATTTAGCTTTAACTACAGGACCGTCAATAAATGATACATTGTTTGTTGACGTTGATGGAGATGGAATTGATGATTTTAGATGTGTCTATTGGAATTCTCCATCAAATGGAAATCTTGGAGTTAATATAATTATGTTTAACGGAGGTTATTTGTATAAGGATAATGATAATGGATATGTCAAGTCTTGTAAGTCTCCAGAGGTTGGTAATTATATTTTAAGTGGGTCTGGAATAATTTATTTAATATCAGATCCAGGAGTTTATGCCGGACAACATGTTAAATTCCCTTTTAGCATAAATACTGCTGGGGCAACATATAAAGGATTATTATATGTTAATTACGGACAAAATTCGCTAACAATAGAAGGTTGTGCATGGAATCCCATAGCTTTTCAAAATATTGATTGTGAATTGTCTGGATGGCTTGGTGTTGAAGAGGCTACCAATGTAAACGCAAATAGTGAATTTGAATATTACAATTACTTGGGTCAGAAGATAGTTGATCCCCACGGAATCGTATTGAAAGTATATGATAATGGAGCTGTTGAAAGAGTCTATTTTGATTAATAGATAGTTCTATAAATTAAAAAATGCGAGTAGTTAACTGCTCGCATTTTTTTTATACCTACCGCTATATACTTCCATTGCTTTTAACTTCTTTCTTTGAGAATCGGTTATGCAAAAGTCCCAGGATAAATTAGAAAAAAAATGATAGTGTGTTATTCCATAACCTTGAAAAATACGTATTAAGCTTGCCGTTGATGGAACGTGTTTCCCGTCTTCTAATTTGAAATATTGACCTTTGTTCATTTTTGCTAGTTTAGCCGCTTGTGAAATGTTTAATCCAACGTATTCACGAAGAGAACGCAAGCGTATCAAGTAATAATCAGGATTTGAAAAAGGGTCGTCATGAATTAACATATCGTTTAAGTATTAAAGTTTTCTTTAAATTTAAAGATAGTATATTTTGCGGTACAATTTAATAAACTATAAAATGCTTTATTTTAGATTAAAAAAATGTGTGTGAGGAAATTTTTAAAATCAATAAGTACTTGTTCAATTAGATTTTCATCGGAAAAATAAGTTGTTCGGATTTATAAAATCCGAACAAAAAAAAAGGGAGTTTCCTCCCTTTTTTACCTACCTAACCAACTTACGACACTTTGCTTAAAGTATAAAATGATTCAACATTATCTCTGATAACAACCAAAATCAAACCTTCTCCACTTCTTTTTAAATAAAATTTAACGTTTTCGTTTAATTCCTCTTCAGAAGGAGATGGTTGCTCAACCATTTCCATTGTGTTACTATTAAAAATATACAATCTTGTTTGATTGAAATAAATCTGATAATCATAATTTGAATTATCACTTTCAGGTCTTGAGAAAAACTCACAAGAATAAACATCATCCGTAGATTGATAAAATGCAATTGCAGTTTCTGATATGTTCATTGTTACTGCGTTAATCTCTTCCCCATTGTCAAACTGATACATAAACACTGGAGAACTAATTTGATAATTACCATATAATGCTTTCCATGCTTTTTGCTCTTTTCTTTTAGAACATGATGCTGACGAAAAAAGTGTTAAACCGACTAACACAAAAACTAAAATATTTGCTAACTTTTTCATAATAATTTCCTTTAATTGTTATCTATACTTAAAGATACGCCAATTTGTTTCAAATAAAAAAGAATTACCAAAAACAACCAAGAGAATCAATCCTTCCCCTAAAGCCCCAATTATTCCTTGTTTATTTTATTTTAGATTAAAAAGAAAGTAAATGAAGGGTTACCCCTCATTTACTTTTGGTGACAAAATTAGATATTCATTCGCTTCAATAATTGTTTGGAAACGTTTTTGTCCATCTTTATTTTCGTAGCTTTGGTGTACCAATCGACCTTCAATGATTAATTCTTGACCTTTTACTAATGAAGATTTTTTCATTCTCTCTGCAAGTTTACCCCATGCGTTGATTGTGTGCCATTGTACATTATCTTTCCAATTTCCTTCATGGTCTTTGTATGCTTCGTTTGTTGCTAATGTCATACGAACAAGAGAATTTCCATTTTCAAATGTTGTAACTTCGGGATTCGCTCCGATTCTTCCAATTAACGATACTTTGTTTCTTAATGTGTTCATGTTGATTTATTTTAAATTAAAAATTAGTATTATAAATAATGTTGCATTTAAACTAGTAATGAATTAAAAAAAGATGCAACTTCTTCTTTAGATTTAAATTCAAAAATCTGTGGTGGTTCCGCTGTTGGGCATGTCATTTCCATATCGCTGATTGTGAAAAAAATATTAAATTCTTCTTTGTCAGGATTGCTATTTTTTGAATTTGGTAAATAAATAAGTAAATCCGTTTCTTTATTAAGAATCGAATCAACGGCATCATTTTTATATGATGCATCGCAAAAATTCAAGTTTGTATTCTTGTTTAAAAAATCAATGATTAATTGAGTTTTATAATTTAGAATAATTCGGGCTAACGATTTTGACATACTTTTATTTAAATTAAAAACTATTTATACTTTTCACGAATTGTGTTAATTATGGGTTTGTGCTTGCTTACGGGTTCTTTTAAAAGCATTTGAAGCAACTCAACCGCATCTTTGATAAGTGCGGAGCGTTTGATTGATTCTGAACCATAAAAAACGCATATCTCACCATTTATTCTATCGTTTGTGTTATTCAATAATTTAACATTCTTAGAATTTTTGAGTGAATTGATTTCTATTTCCATTCCAATGACATCCTTCTTCTTCATAAGGTCTTAATATTTGATTTTATATTCAGTTGCAAGCATTGTTAAAATTCGAAATCAACAAAAACTAAAGTTCCTTTTTTCTTGTAAAGAAAATGATTGACATCATCAAATTTGCTTGATTCATATTTCTTAATCTCTCGAACATAGTTGCCCCTAACATAAACAACTGAACTTTGTTCTTTCAATTTAAAAAACTCACCAATTTTTAAATCCTCTATCTTTTTCATGTTCTTTGTTGTTTGTTTCTATACTTAAAGATACGATGAAAGCCCCTAAAACACTGAGATATACTTTAAAACAAAAAAGAAAACCGCACCCACCCCTAAAGCCCAAACCAGTGGTTTGCCTGAATGGTTTATTGCTATATCGGACATAAAAAAAATGGCTTAATTTAAATTAAGCCATTTTCAAATATGTTTAGGTAATGAAAGAAATTCCTTACTTATCGGGTAATTTGTTTAGTATTGTCTTGGTTGTTTTTTGTAATTGGTTTGCTGTTTGTTATTTCTTTTAAAATGGAGGAAGATTTTTCATCAGTAAGTTTTGAAATAATAAATGCTTTATTTTCATTGCTAATATCGCTTTGAATTATATAGGAACGACTTGAGTGGGATAGATAATTATTGCCAATTTTGATTTGTTCATTGATTAATTTGGAAGCTTCGGAATGTTTATTTTCTTTAAATAAATCTAAGATTGAATTGAGTATAGGTTTTTGGTTTTCGTTGTGTTCACGCAACCAATCAATTTCTTTGGAAGTCATTGGTCGAAGTGAATGAGGATCACCATCAAGACCATATTCAAAAGTAAAACCTACTGTTTCAACTTCGTTTAAGAATTTAGCACAATCATCATATGTTAGGCCTCTGGATGCTTTTTCACCCCATTTATCGGTTATAAGGGATAATTCTTTTGGTTGAAGTTCGTATTGTTCGAATAAATCAATTTCTGTTTCCATAGTTTATAGTGTTAATTAGTTTTTTGAATAATAAATATTTACGAGTTAGCGTAGGTTATTGTTGTTGTTTGACTGTTCTTTGTTTGATTGTAGTTTCGATGGTTTATTTTCAATTTCATTCAAAATATCTAAGGGTTTGTCATTTGTGAATTTAGATATTAAGAAAGCTTTGTTTGAATTAGTTAGGGCACTATTCAATATAAAAGATTTTCCTTTGTTTGAGAGTGGGATTTTGTTGTAATTAATCATATTGTCAATCATATGAACTGCTTCTGAGGTATTATGATTATTGAATGATGTAATGATTTTGTTTAGGATTGATTTTTCAATTTTAGTTTTATTGGAGTAAGCAACAAATTCGTCATCAGTCATTACACGTAAGTGATACGGAACTGCATCTACTCCGTAATGAAAAGTATATCCAATTTCATTGGTTTCTTGCTGGAGTGTATTGCATTCAGCTAAATTTAAGCTTTCATGTTTAATTTTATCGGACCATTGCATTAATATCTCTGATAGTGGATTTGGTAAAAGATCGATATATTGAAATAAGTTTGGAATAATATCTTCGTTAGATATTATTTCGTTTAATTTAATTTCCTTGTTTATTTCAATATTTGCTTCATCTGTAAAAGGGCGTAATGAGTGAGGGACGTAATCGTTACCATAATCAAAAGTGTATCCTAATTTTTGAACCTCTTCTAGAAAAGGTATGCAATGTAAGTAAGTCCCCTCAAAAGCAAATTTTTCGAACCAAATATTAATTAGGTCTTTTAATTCTTTAGGTTGGAGTTCTTCGTGTTTAAATAGATCTAAATTATTTGTCATGGTGTTATTTTTATGAATTATGGAACTAAATTAAATAGTTGGATGGTTATATCACAAAGTGTTGGCCGCAACGCGCCAACAACATTGTAGAAATTTTGAAAATCATAATCGTGTTTTATTGTTCTTATTTGAAATTCAGGATCATCTGTTTCATCGTTTGTTATGTGACTGATTGGAGAATATTCTAATTTGTTAGGGTTACCAAATGTATTTGGAGATAAAATTAGAATGTCTCCTACTGTTACTTGAACTGAATAGTTAAAAACAAATATTGTAGCTGTTTTTATTTTTTGATGCTTTGATGCTTTAACCATTATGATGCTTTTTTATCTTTTTGTATTTTTGATATTGTGTGCATTTTGAATCGAATAAGATCAAATTCAAAATTCTCAAGAGCTGCTGCTTGTGCATTTTCAAATGATGAAAAATAGTATGTTTGATCATTAGTTCCTGCATAGGTTAGTATTGGTTTCCATTTCTTTTTTTTGAAAAATGATTTCTGCTCGATTTCTACAAAATAACCTTTTTCGCATTGATTTATACGAACATTAGGGAAGTTACTAAGATGAGAAGTTACTTTGTACATATCATCTTTGAATTTAAAATAAGTAAAGAGAGCAAAAATGATAATGCCGGCGATTATAGATGTCCATCCCATAAAGAGTAATACAAATGTGTCCATGTTTTTTGAATTGAATTTAAATTAAGTCTTCTGCTGTTTTAATTTCGTTATTTAAGTTATATGGAAGAAATGTTTGTTCGAGATTCATTCTGTAATTACTGTTGGTAATCCAAGGAATTATTGGTGAAGGGTTATTAGCAAAAATTTCATGGTTTTGAAGAATATCTTTGAGAATATATTCTTTAGGAGGTATACAAATCACTAATAATTCTTTATGTAGTGGTATGTAATACTCTTGTGGATAAGATGCTTGGAAAACAAAAATTGGAAAATCAATAATTCCTAAACCATATATTTCACGTGTATAAATTGTTTGGTCTACAATACTAAAAACAGGTTGTTCCTCTATTGAATCTACATCTGAAAGTAAATTACTGATTAATTCAACGTTCGTTTGATACATAGAGAATTCATTTTGTGTTAGCTCAGATTGGAAATCTCTTAAGAAGTTTAGTTCTTCTTCATACATTTCGGGTAATGAAGAGTTTAGTTTTAATTTTTCAAACAAGATTAGCATGTCTTCAAAATTGTCTGGGTTAGAAACAAATAAATTAATAAATGGAAAATATTTGTTTTTCCATTTTGGACTAGTAAATATTTGAGTTGTTTTCATGAGTATTTTTATTTGTTATTTAAAAATAAGATTTACAGTTGATTGATTTCTTGATAATTTGGCAGAATATTCTTTGCCTAATTTATTTTTCAATTTTACTGAAGAAGTGGTTTTTTTGATCAATAATTCGTTGAATAATTTATCGGATAATTTTTTGCCATATTGGGTTTTGAATACTTTTAATCCACAACCTCCTTTATCGATATTACAAAATGCTCCAGCTGAATTAATTACTAGAGTTGAATTATTACAGTCCGGGCATTTGATTGAATTTGTGCCGGAACTTATTTTAATTGCTTCAGTGTTTTTTACTTCAGTTACAATTAAATTAGTGTAATTGACTATGTTATTGTAAAATTCTTTCCAATTCACTTCACCCTTTTCAATATGTTCTAGTTGTTGTTCCCATTCTGCGGTCATTTCAGGAGATTTTGTTTTTGTATGAACTACCTTAATCAAAGATCTTCCTTTTGGAGTTGAAATAAGGTTTTTGCCTTTAAGTTCAATGTATTCTCTTTTCTTAAGCTGCTCTAATATACCTGAACGTGTTGCTGGTGTTCCAATACCTTTTTGTTTTAATGTTGATTTTAGTTCTTCGGTATCGATTTGTTTTGCAATGTTTTCCATTGCAGTAATTATTGTAGCATCCGTGTAGTGTTTTGGTTTGGAACGTTCTTTTTCTATTAATTGAACTGATTGGATTGGTGAGTTTGTGTTCCCATTAATGATGTTTGGGAATGGGGCTGATTCTTCTTTTGCTGTTTCCAAATAGGACCATCCTAAATCTTTCGTGAATCGATGTGTAATCTTAAAGTAACTGTCTGTGGTCGTTTCCTTCAAAATAACTGTTGTTAGTGCTGTTGATTTAGGTTTTCCAAATGCCTTAATGAATCTATCTTTTACTAAATTGTAAATGTTGATTTGGTCTTGTGGGATTTCTGTAGACAATATGGCTACGGGAACTAGTGCCGTGTGAGCAGTTACTTTATTTGAATTAAAGGCTTTGGGTGTTTCGTTATTTAAGTAGTTTAAGAAATTTGAATCTGAATTAAGTTTTATCATTAAATCATGGCTTTCAGAATACATTTCTTCTGTTTGGTAATTGCAGTCTGTTCTAGGATAAGAAAGTAATTTTTGTTCATATAACAATTGAACTAGTGATAACGATTTGTCTGCTGAATAACCGTACTTGTTGTTTGCATCTTTTTGTAGATCGGCCAAATTGTAAAACAATGGGGCGTTCGAAATTTCGTTTTTTGTATCATTGCTGAAAATATTTGCTTGTTTCTCTTTTAGATTTAAAAGTAATTGTTGAGCAGTATTTATGTCATTATACGTTTCAAATTCATACGTACCATTTTTAGGATCGTTACCAATATAAGTAAATGGTAAATCTTGCCATTCTATTAACAATTCAGCAAAAAATGAGGGAACCCAATTTTCAATTTCTATATCTCGCTGAACAATTAATGCTAGTGTTGGTGTTTGTACACGACCAATTGAAAGTCCTTTAACGCTGCTCTTGATTGAATAGGCTCTCGAAAGATTCATCCCAATTAACCAATCTGCTCGTTGTCTACAACTAGCTGAAGAATAAAGGTTATTGTATTTTGATCCTGGTGATTTATTTATCCAGGCGTCGGATAAGTCTTTGTAAGTCATTGAACGATTCCAAAAACGAAATAATGGAATATTTGTAGCTTGTGCAACGTGTAAAAGAAGTCTAACAATTAGTTCTCCCTCTCTGTCCGGATCTGCTCCATTGACAATGGAACTCGATTTTTGGATTAATGATTTAATTACTTTGAATTGTGCTTTTACTCCAGAGTCATTTTTTACGTTGTATTTCCATTCATTTGGAATCATTGGCAATTTATCTATGTCCCAATCTGTCCATCCGTAATCAGATGGTTCAGCTAATGATATTAAATGTCCGTAGCACCAAGTAATGTAATAATTTGATGATTCAAAATATCCTTGGTTTTTGTTGAAAGATTGATTTTCTAATTTAGTAAGCATGTCAGCGTATTCTTTAGCAACGCTTGGCTTTTCTGCTATAAAAAGTGTTTTCATAGATTCAAATATTAGCAGTAAATATACTAATATTATTCATATATTAATTTGATTAATTAGATATATAAATATGATTTAATGTGTAATTATAAGTATAAGGCAGATTATTTTGAATACCTTTCAAACAATGGTAATTTCCAATCGAAAACATGATGCGAAAAGGAAGAGAATGTTGTGAATACCTTTCAAACAATGGTAATTTCCAATTACCTTCGAAACGAGCAATATTGTTATCAAGTTGTGGTTACCTTTCAAACAATGGTAATTCCCAATAGGAAGGTGTTAGTGAGTAGACGCGCTCTCACTTTAAGGACGCACAACCGCCCCAATATTATTTTTTATTTTTCAAAGAACACTTTAATCTCTTGTAATTTCAATTTTCAAACAATGGTATTTCCGAACTATAGCACTAAAAATTAATAAAGAACTATTGTTGTGATTACCTTTCAAACAATGGTAATTTCCAATCTTTTTGAAGATGAGCATTGACCGCTGACCGTTGTGATTACCTTTCAAACAATGGTAATTCCCAATAGGAAGGTATTAGTGAGTAGACGTGCTCTCACTTTAAGGACGCACAACCGCCCCAATATTATTTTTATTTTTCAAAGAACACTTTAATCTCTTGTAATTTCAATTTTCAAACAATGGTAATTCCCAATTTAATTTTGGATGCTCTATTATCTTTATCCGTTGTGGTTACCTTTCAAACAATGGTAGTTCCCAATCAAGTTTTCATACAGTTTTTGTTTAATGGTGTTGTGGTTACCTTTCAAACAATGGTAATTCCCAATCTAGTATTTGTTCTTTCGTTAGTTTCATAGGTTGTGAATACCTTTCAAACAATGGTAATTCCCAATAGGAAGGTGTTAGTGAGTAGACGCGCTCTCACTTTAAGGACGCACAACCGCCCCAATATTATTTTTTATTTTTCAAAGAATACTTGTATACCTTCTCTTTTGGCTTTGTAGGTTATAAATGTATTTAAACCATTCCAACTCCAATTGCGAAGTACAAATTTATGATTATTTATTAGAATATTTTTTTCTTTATTAGACAAATCTTCTCTTTTCTTAATATCATTAATTGAAGCTTCGAGTGATTGTAGTATTGTTTCGTCGTGATTTAAATAAAGAGTCCCGGCTTTTGATTCTATGCAAAAGTTAATTAGTTTTTTTGAATAAAGATGGAGTTTAGTTTTTATATAATTAGATTCGAGATTTTTCCATTCTTCAAGTTTTTTCAATTTTTTTTCACGACCTTTTCCTCCAGAATTGAATTGCAATGCTGATTGAGTGCGTTGTAGCGCTTGTTGTATTTGAATTCTTCGATGAAGAAATTCTTCTTTTGTTCCTATTTTTAGTTCTCGTTTTTTGAATGACGCAATGATTGGCACATAAAGATCAAGTTTTGCATGAACCTCTTTTTTAGGGTCTAATTTTATTTTGTCGGATTCAAATTGAAATACCGCCAAAAGGAATATCTTGGTTCCTTCAAGTTGTAATGAACTTGCACATAGTTTGTAGTCACCATTCAAGGACCGATCAAAAATGGCTTTGTTTCCTGAAAGGTCTTTTCCAAAATTAGTTTTAAAGGGTATTTTAAAAAGAGTAAATGAATAATTTTCGCTTTCTAAGGGTGAAATATCAACTAGCGAATAAGCTGAAAAAGGTATTGGTGCGTTACGTTTATATGATCGTAATGATTTTTTTCCTGAGAAATAGTCTTTCTTTTCAGCTTGAAACGATTGCACCGTGACTGAGTTAATGTTCGCATATATGTCAGATGGTAATGTACCTTTGAATTTTTCAGAAAGAAGACGATAAGTTGTGTTTTGTTGGGACGTGTTTAAAATCCCTTCAGGATCTTTTGATTGATTGGCTAATTTTAATCTATATTCTTCAGTAAAGTAAGTAAACTCATCTAATTTGGCTTGAATATATAGATGAGTAGATACAAAGTTATAAGCGCGAAAGGTCATTTCTTGCCAATTATACAATGTTTTGTAGTGTGACTTATAGTTTTCATCATCATTGATGATAATTTGTATTTTACGAGTAATTGTATTCATAATTGATTATTATTATTTTATCAGTGATTTTAAAGAATGAATCAGTTTAATGATTTGTTCGTCACTTAATGTGAACGAAATGTTTTTGTTAAATGCAGATAGTTCATCATCGTCCCAGGATTCGAGTAATGATTCTAAATTATCTTTAGTTACTGAAATACGTAATTCTGTATAGTTCGTTGAAATATGATTTACCAAAGTGAGTTCAGAAGAATATACATATTCATTCTCGGAATAAAGAGTTTGTGCCAATAAGTTATCATCAGTTCTGACGAATTGAATATGTTTTTCTTCAAGATTCATGGAATGAGTATTAATAGTTTTTTTGTCGATACGTGAAAATACCAAGTTCAGGAAAGTGTCTTGCCAATGTTTCTAATTCATCTTCAAAAAAGTAAATGTTCTTAGTTCTTACATAGTCTCTTTTTTTTGAAAAAGATTGAGATTTGTATTTTCGAATATGTACTGGAACGTTTACTGTGCGATTTTTTTTAACTGCTTTGTGTTTTGGAATAATTCGCAAAGGACATGAAAGATTCGATAATTCATGTTCGTTGGCTTCTCTATATTGAAAAGAATGAGCTGATTCACAAATTAATTCAATTGCAAATTTAACGTCTTGCTCTTTTAAAAAAGTATAGCGTTTTAATTCTAGCCCTAATGCGGTAAAAGTAATTACGTTCATGATGTAAATATATGAATAAAGTTCTTATATACTACGGAAGAATTATTAAATAGTTGCATCCAATTCTTTTAAGCGCAAATAACCAACTTGAAATTATGAATAATTTCAAGTTGGTGTTGTTTTGCTATTGATTCAGCAAGCTTTATCATTTTGGGTTTATCGCGTGATTTATAAGAAGTACTTGTTCTTCTCACGTGATCGAAACCCATGAAAACAGTAATTGTGTCTTCGGATTCTAACATCCAAAGGTATTTTGATTCTTTAATTGTCTGCGCTGCTGCCATTGTCAAATTAGCTTTTGTAATAATATTTTGTTTCTCCTGAATTCGTGTTTACAGTGCACCATCCGTTACCATTTGAAATTGCGACAACAACTAGGTCTATGTATGGGTATTCCGCTACGTCCGTTTTAACTATGTAACCAATTTCAAAATAAGGTTCTTTCATATCTATATATTGGAAATGGTCTGCATCTTCGTATGGATTATGCTGTAATTGTGCTTTTGTTCCAAAAAAACGAACGTTTATGTGTAACTGATTGTCTTCAACATAAATATTGGTTTGTAATAAATCGCTGAATGGTAGCGTTTTTTGCTCCCTTTTTTTTCCACTCCACAAACCAAACCAATCAAAATCTTCGGGTTCGTTGTTTCTGTTGTCTAATAATATTTGAACATCCGAAATTTGCCCTTGTCTTCCATCGTCTTCAGGATAAGTGTTAAGTTGAATTTCATCAATCATCAATTCAAGTGCTTGCATTCGTAGTGAATTATCTAAAACTAGATTCGTTTCTATCCATGTCAAATGGCTAGGAATTACTGTGTATTCTAAATTAAAATTACTCTGGATGAGTTTTGCTATTAATTCATTACAAAATTGACCATCTTTATTTTTGATTAATTTATCATCTACGTCAAAAATGAAAGTTGTTTTACTAGATGCTAAGATTGCTGTAATTTTCATAATACTTTGAATTAATTGGTTTTAGGAATATCAAGTTTGTTTAACTCACTTTCGATGTGTTTCCAATCTTTAAGTGATTCGGGGTACTGAATACCAACTTTAGTTGACAAAAAATCAATTGCTTGTTTGGCTTGAATTTTTGCTTGTCTTAAATTCGTTACTTGGATTCGCTCCCCACTTCTGTTATAAATTGTCATAATGAATTGAATTTGTTGTTATACGTTTCCGTATATTTCTGCTTCCTCTTTAATCTTTACTGATTCTAATTGAAGAGAATCGCCAAACTCTTGGAATAATTTTGAACGTTCATCATTTCTTACTTCAATTTTACTATTGTTAGCATTTGCTTCTGAGGTTCTTTTTCTTTCAACTACTGTCCCATCTTTCAGAGTTATGTTGAATATTACTTCAATTTCTTGTATCATAATGTCTTTTTTAAATTCTCTCGTAGCACACGACGTTTAATAATTCTTGTTTTGTACCGTGGTAAATCATATTTAACCTCTCTTTTTGTTTGAGAAATAAATTCTTGGTTCATAGAGGAAATGAAGAAAGAAGAATCTGTATCGTAAAATTTTAAATCCTTCCACTTTCCTTTTGGCTGTTGGATTTGAAAAACAATTCTGTAAAAATATTTATTCGGTTTTGCCATGTTTGAAAAGAATTAAATAGGGGGCTTGCCCCCTATTTTGATTAGTTTGTTTGTGCGTGTGTCATTAATAAGTCAAATGATTTTTTAATCAATTTTTCAGATTCACCTCCCATCAACAAAGAATTGAATTTACTCTCTTCGTTTTTGTAGTTTTTCTCATGTGACAAATAGTGCGTCATTGCGTTAAAAACTCCCCATGCCGTTCCAACAATTTTATCTTGTCCGATTCCAACATTATAACACATTTCAATTGTTTCAATGATGTTTGCGCATCTTGCGCTATCTTTTTTCTCACCTTGAACAATTTTGGTGATTAATTCTTTCGCAACGGAATCAGATACTTTAGTTCTAAACAAAAAATTGTAAGCTTCTTCCAATGTAGTTTGATACATAAGTGATTGACGCATGATTTCTCCCGCTTGTGCCAATCTAGTGTTTGCACTTGATGTATGGCGAATAGAAATTTTGTTTTTCATTTTTTGGCTTAAAGCCATGTTTAGTGTGTTTTGGCAAACTACACGAATAGGTGTCAAACCTGCTACAATTGCTCCCGTTCCATCGTGAGAAGATGTTAATAGAACATACATTTCTGTTAAATCCTCTTTACTTCCAACAACAATTTGATGTGGTAATTTTGCAGAAATAAAAATTCGTTCTCCCTGACCCAATGCCCCAACTGTTTCAATTTTCGCAAGATTTTGACCAAGTAATGTATCAAAGAATTTGAAAGCTTCTGTATTCTGAACCACCTCGTAATTATTTCCAACAATACCTAAAACAGTTTCCGTGTCTGCTCGAACTGTTGCCATGTGATTTGGCAAAGTGATTTCACCGCATTGAATTGAGCGTTTCTCCACTTCATAATCTAACCTTCCCAATACTATTGCTTCTTGGGTTGTCATAGGGTTTTGTACAATTTGTCCTAAATTGTGCCAAGCGGTTTGTGTAGATGCAAAAGCAACATTACCATTTTCATCAATATTCAAGTTATGAGCCATAATGTAAGTATTTAAAGGGGGATTACTTCCCCCTTTTGTTATACTTAAAGATACGGCTAACTGCCCTGAAACACTGAGATTAACTTTAAATTAAAAACTAAATCCACACCCCTCCCTACAGCCCTCCAATACAATAAATGTCTATGATTAGATCGTGTTGTTATTGTTTGGAATGAGTCTGTTGAGTGCTGCATCTTTAACTGAACTATCGAATCTGTCGTCAGTTTTAATGAATTCGATAATTGATTCTTTTTCTTCATTATTGTTCGAAGTGTAGAAATCATCAAGACGTCTATAATCTCTTTTCATTAAATGCTCTAGTACTGTTTCTTGAATTTTTAATTTCGAATCGAATGTATTGTTGTCGTTTTCTATAATTAAAGCGAGTTCTTCAGATTTATGTCGTAAAGTGACTATTTGTTCGTCGAATTGATTTATATCGATTTGCGGTAGTCTTAGTTGGTTCATTTTAAGATTTTGCTCTAGTTCTTCGCGGAATGTAATTTGTTTTTGAATACTGTTTTCCAATCCTTTTAATGTATCAAAAGCATAACGGTATAACGAGCCTTCTCTATCAATTGACATTATACCATTACCGTAATAGTATTCTGCATCTGTTGTTTTGCTTTTAAGAAATACAGTGTGTGTGAATTTTTTGGATTCTTTATCTCTATCAACCTTTAAGTTCAAGTCGAAATTACCAATTGATCCAATATGGCAATCTTCAATTTTATTGAAGATTGTATTTTTAAGATATTTAGATATTGTTTCTTTATCACTTAAGACTTTTCCGTTTGTTTCAAATGAATATGTTAGTTCTTCTCCATTGTTGAAGTATTTATTTCTTTCAATGAGGTCTTTTTCAAATTCGTTTTGTTTTGATTGCAATAATGGAATTGTCTTATTGGCATAAGAAATTTGTTGTTCAATTTTGAATACTTCTTGTTTTAGAACGTTTCTTTTTAGTTCGTATTCTTGAATGTTTTTATCAATTTTTGTTTTTTCTAGTAATTCTTTCTTACCAGAAAGTTGTGCGATGAATGCAGCTGGTGACATTCCATCTTCGTCCATGTCTCCCTCATCAAATGATCTTTGTGTAAATGATGTTTGTTTGATTTGATCAATGAATTTTTGCTTTAAGTCTACTAGGAAGTATTTGTAAGCGTCTAAAGTTCCTGAAGTTGCGTATATGAAGTTTTGAACTGTGTTTTTGTATTTTTCTTTGGCAAGAATGTTACCCTGTCTTTGCCCTCTTCCAATTCTTTGTGAAAAATCGCTTGGTCTCCAGGGAATGTCAAGATGGTGCATTGCAACTACGCGTTTTTGCATATTTACCCCTACTCCCATTTTCTCTGTTGAACCAAGAACGATTCTCACCTTTCCTTCGTTTACTTTATTAAAAAGTTCTTTTTTTGCAGGTTTTGAATCATGGTAATGAATAAATTCAATTTCATCTTTAGGTATGTTATAATCATCAACAAGAATCTTCTTTAGTTCTGTGTACAAGTTGAAATGATGTTGATCAATCGATTTACCTTTTGGAGTTGATGTATCGCAAAATACTAGTTGAGTTCCTTTGTCTTCGTTACTTTTTACGTAAATATCATTAATGTTTTGTGCAACTTGAATTAGTTTGCTTCCATCGTTTAAATCCAGAGTTGGATCGACAAGGCGCATATCCATTGCCATTTTGGATGAAAGATTAGTTGCAAGAAGCATTTTTGCGGATAATTGTTCTTTTGAGTAATGAATTCCGAAGAAACCGAAATCATCATTTTGTACTGCTTTGATTAATTCTTGTGAGTATTGTTTTTGTATATCTGTACTTGGAATTTCTACCAAGTTCATTGATATTTCAGGTTTATCAATTTTTAAGTTGTCTTTGTTTGCAACATTTGTGAATGATCGATAAAAACGTGCAAGTTCGGGTACTTTTTGAAATGATCTAAAACGTTCTTTAGGTTTTACTTCGTTAGTTACTCCAATTTCGAAATCTCTCGATAATTCAGCGTATGAACGTGCCCATGCATCGAAGTTTTTCATTTCTCGTTTTACAAGTTCAGTTGGACGTAAATATTTTTTAAGTAAATAAAGTTCAATTAGTGAATTGGAAATTGAAGTTCCACTGCAGAAGGTTACTCCCCTGTCTCCTCCGTTCATTTCTTGAATTGTTCTGACTGCCATGAGCATATTTAATGCTCTAGCACTACCATCAGGTGAACCCATTCCAGCTACCCTACTGTGTCGTGTTGAATATTCCAAGTTTTTGAATTGTTGTGATTCATCAACTATAAGGTGATTAACTCCCATTTTATCAAATGTGAGTAAGTGTGGATCTTTGTCTAGTGATTCACTTAGTTTATTTATTGTTGCTGTTTTGTTTTCAATTCGAACTTGTAGCCCTTTAATTTGTCTTCGGTCCGGTTTTGCGTTTGAGTCGCTTTGAAATGTTTTTAAATCAAGCTTTAAATTTTCAATTTCTTCAGATAAAATTTTGAGTTGAATTTCTCTTGATTGTGGAATTTTTGCGAATTGGTCATGAGTCATAATAATTGCATCCCAATTATTATTTTGAATTTTTTGAAAGAATTGTAATCTGTTTTCTGGAGTGTAGTCAGCATCAGTTGGACAAAGAACTTTGGCATGTGGATATGCCGTTTTAAAATCTTTGTATATATCTAGTGTATTAGCTTTTAATGCAAGTATAATGGTTTTGTCAGCAACTCCAAGACGTTTCATTTCCATTGCTTGGCATGTCATTAATAGTGTTTTTCCTGCTCCTACCTCGTGATCAACCAATCCACCATTTTGAGATATCATTTGCCAAACTCCATTTTTTTGGTGTTCAAATGGTTGAAAAGTAGTTAGTCCAGGGAATGTTAGATGTTCTCCGTTATATACTCGTTCAACATCGATGTTTTGTGTGTTGTTGTATAAATTTTCTAATTCGGTACTAATGTCAGGATTCCTTAATACAAATTCTTTCCAAAGATTGTTAATTTGATTAATTTTCATTTGCATTGATGACATTGCATCTCTATCAATGAAGGTTTGTGACGTTGAATCAGAATATTTAACAGTGTATGTGATACGTGGTGATGTTCCATGCATTGCATATAATAATAAGTCTGTTCCTTTGAATGTTCTTCCATTTTTGCATTCTACGGCAAATGTGTTGTTGTTTTCATAGGTGTATGTATCTTTATTAACGCTGTAGGAGCTATTTGAGACGTTTTTGGTTACGTTAATTTGTGTGTTTAAAAGTTCGGATGCAAAGTTATTAAAATGCTGAATTGGAATCCATGATTCACCAAGTTTACACTCTAATTCTTCAATAGATACTCGCGGTATATCGTGTTTGTTTAAATAGTCAATAGTTTGATTAAATAAGTCTTCGGTAAGGAAAGGAATAGATGCTTGGTGTTTTGTTAGTTCTTCTATTTTGAATCTTACTGGTCCTGATATAAGTTCGTCAAATGGAACGAAGCTGTATGCTATTTCTTCTGTGCATGTGTAGTCACCGTGTTTGTTGAAATTAGAGTTTGTTTCTGGATTTAGAAAGAATAGTTCATCGTCTAGTCCGGTCTTTATGATTTGTTCTTGTGAAAGATTGGTACGTGTACTTATGTAGTCTATACTTATTTCTCCGTGAACATTCAATGATGCATTTACGGCATCTTTTATAGAAAGAATAGATCCTTCAATATTCGTGTTTTGTTGATAGAAAATATCTGATTTCACAACTTTGTTGTTCTCATCGATAATTTCTAAACCTTTTAATTTAAAACCTTCAACGTCAAGTTGGATGATGTCTAGATTTTTACGTTCATGGAAGTTTCCGAATTTTATTACAAATTCTTTGTAGTTTTTGTTTAAAGAATCTCTGAGATTAGCTGTGTCTTCGCTGAATGGATTGATTTCATTATGGATGATTAATTGTTTATAATCATTGATAATGTTAAATGCTAGTTCTGCCTTGTTTCTATTGATTGAAGATTTTAAGGGAACTAATTTTGGCCCTTTATGTGTAAATTCTATTTTACCAATGATGTTTTCATGCACATAAAGGTTTCCTTCGTTTATGTTATGCTTGTTTAACAACTCGATTGGTATGTATATGTCTTGATTTGGTATTGCGGCTTGTTTTATTTGTGGAGTGTAGATTTGAGTTGATATTGTCTCGTCAATTTCGTCAAATAATGATAGTTGTTGTGTTGCTACGGTTTTCGCTTGTGGTTTTGATATTTCTTCAATTGTGATTGGAGTAAATACTTTTTCTAATTGAGATGTAAGTTTCTTTGAAATGTCTTGAAGATTATCTTCTGATTGAATTGTTATAACTTGTTTGTCGAAGAAAAAGCCAGGTGCGAATGTTCCTAATAAATTTTCCTTTGGTTCTAGTCCATTTAAAAAATAACTATTGATGTTGTTTGTTATTTCTTCGTTTTTGTTATTCGTTATAGTTATAGATTGTAGATTTAGAAAATCTTTTTCAGATTCTTTTAAATCGTTTAATGAGGATAGTGATTTGGTGCGTTTTTTAAGTATGATAAGGTCTGAAACAACTTTTGTTCCTGATTCAGTGAATGTGTTATTGGGTAGTCTTATAGCTGTTAAAAGTTCACACTTTTTTAGCATATCTTTTCTCAAATAATCATTTGATGGTGAATCAGCTATTCCAGTAGATGTGATGAATGCGAGAATACCGTTTTTTTCTAGTAAATCAATAGATTTGATAAAGTAATATCCATGAATTGTGTCCATAGATCGATACTCTGCTGAACTGTTTGGTTGTTTGTTAAAAACAGGATCAAATACTTTAAAATTACCAAAAGGTATGTTTGATATGATACAATTATATTTTAAGTGAGAAACGGTATTGTTTCTGCTGATTTCTTCATACCCTGAAGCTATGCAATTAAGTTTTGGCGATATGATTGATTGTTGCTGCATCCATGCAGTCAAATGGTCTTTTTCAATCGATGTAATTGTTTCGATGTTGTTATCATGGACCAATGGTTTGATGAATGCTCCTGACCCTGAACTAGGTTCTAGAACATTCAGTTTTATATCGTTTTGATTTGCGTAATTGGATATTGCATCTGTTATTGGTAAGATTATTTCATTGGGTGTGTAATATGATGTTAGAGTACTTGCTTGTAAGTGGTTAAGTGACTGTTCATATTTATCTTCACCAATTATTTCCTTTAGTAATTCGTGTAATTCTTTTATTGAATCTTGCATTTTTCTATTTCCATCCCAATGTTGGTCATTGTATGGATCTAGAAGTATGTCTTTAATATTGCCGAATCCAGAATATTGATTAATAATGTTTTGTTCCGGTGTACGATTTTCTTTTAAAGAGTTAATCAGCTCACGAAGAGCTTCTATATTTTGATTTATACTCTGTAGTGGTGTCATAATGCTTGATTTAAGTGGTTTTCAATTTGAGCGTATAACCATTCTTTGGCCATTAACTGTTTTGTATTACTTAATAGATGGTTATTATTAGTGTTTTTTGATAGTTCATTGTATTCATCTAAGAATGGTTCAATTGTTTGAACTATGAATTCATCTAGTTCATTGTTAAAACTTAGTTCTAATAATTTCGCGTGGTTGATTTGTGAAATTAATAGTTTGGTGTGTAAGTAAAATTGGCTATCTAATATCCAGGAATTTGTTGTTGTCATATGCTATATTGTTTATTGTTATCTTTAAATTGAAAAGGAAGTTTTAGATTAGAATTTAAATCATCTAAAAAATCGGAGGTTATTGAAGAGTGTACTCTGACGTTATCAGGTTGTAATTTTTTAAATAGGTTTTGAGTTTTATCGTTTATTATGATTAAGTCATTTTCTACTTTGTAATTAATACCTTTTTGTTTCATAATGTCTTCAGTATTTTTTCCAAGTACTAGGTGAATGTTCTCTGAATTAACTGTTAGTTCTTTTATGCTTGGAAGAACGTAGTTAAGTGTTAAAAGTGTATTGATCGTGTATACGTGTCCAGCTTTATCATTGTCAAAACAAATAATGTAATTATCAATGTTTTTGTATGCAGCGTGTCGTCTAATAACGTCAAGGTCGTTTGCTGTGAATTGACCACATGATGAATTGTAAAATGGTCTAATTCTTTGTGAATTCAATTCATCTTTGAAAAGCTGATAATGTGCCATTGCTTTTTCTGGAGATTCGATCATAACAATTGTGTTCGTTTCCTTTGGAATAAAGTTGGATTGGTATAGGGACGAATTTCTTGGAATATCTTTAAGCATGTATTTCCCATTGTGTGTTGTACCGTTGAAATCAATGCTCTGAATAGTGTGAATTTTACCGTCCTCATTGAATAGCGGAAAAGCGGGTCTGTCTTTGTTAAATGTGTCTTCAGACTTTATTGATCCATATGTTCCTATAAACATTGGAGAAAGATACGTTTCTGATTTGATTCCTCTACTCTTGAGATAGTTAAAGGTGTTTTCAGATGGTAAATCTAGTTTGATTTTTTTTGGTTTTGATTGATTGCTTCCGTTGCTTGGTTTACTTTCCTTTAAGTCAATTGAAGAATTAACGAGTGCAACAAAATCTTTGTGTTTCATGTATTGTTCCATAACGCCAATGACATGACCGAAATTAATTTTGTCGTTGTTTCTTAATACGAAGTCGTTAATGAAATCAATTATTGATTTTGGTTTGGATTTGTCAAAATCAGATACGGTAAAGTAAACTTCGTTGATTACTACAGGAAGATTTTCGTTTCCTGGTACTTTTGTTCTTTTGTGATGGTTAGCATCAATACGAGCAATAAGAATGTGTTCTTTCTTTACTGGAGAAGTTCCGTTGTAAACAATTTTCCCATCATTATCTCTTTGCGGAATATAGGCTTTGACATGTTTCCAATCGCGTGTTAAAACAAAGTCTAAGTCTTTACGGAATTGTATAAATTCGATAATACTTATTTGTTCTTTATAATCTTCAATTTTCATTTTCATTGTATAGTGAGTTTGTTAGTAATCTGAATTGATGATTGCTGAATCAGGTATCTCTTCGTAACCTACTTGTTCGTAGCTATATGATGGAATTGGAGAGTATGTTGTTATATTTATTTGAGTTGTTTCTTTGAATAATTCATTAAGAAGAAATTCAATTACTATTTGAAGTCGTGAGGTGTCGTTTGTAAATTCAATTATTGGATAAATGTGGTTGTTTAATTTTTGTGGCATTATTTTAATTGATTGCTCATAATTTACATTGAAGGATGTTTTTTGCTGAAAATAAGTGAAGTCGTTTTTTAATGCTTCAAATAGGTTTTTGTGAAATTCATTATAAAAACCTGCAAAATTCTTGTGAATGCAGTGTAATGTTATTGTATGATGATTGATCGTGAATGGTAGTGAGTGTCTGTCACAGAAAATTTTAAAAGAAGAAATTAATTCTTTTTTTGTTCCTCTTACTACTATTTGCGCCGGAATTGATTTATCAGTTGGATATCCAATGTAAATTGAATCTCTTTCTAAGTTAGGAAGTTCATGTTGATAATAATCAAACATAGTGTAAGGATTCAAGAAGAAAATATTGTTTTTAGTTCCTCTGGATATTCTGTGATTATCTAAGCCATATTTGAAGAAAGTATTACTGTTAAATTTAATACAAAAGCTTGTGTTGGGGATTAAGTAATAGTACTGTTCCTCAATAGAAAATTTCCATTTTATTGTAGGTATGATAAAGTAGAAGTCTTCTACGAAACGAATTGATTCTTCATTAATTATACTTTCTAATGGGACTTTGTTTAAGTTTTCGATTCTAAAACATTTTCCCAATATTGAACTTAATGGTTCTTCTTCAAAGTCAAGTTTAACAGTTAAAGATGAGTTTGTCAATGCAATTAATTCCTGATTACTCATAGAGTAATTGAACTCATAGAATTGTAATTGGCTTATTTCCTTAAATGATTCTATATGGAAACATTTAAGTTCAAAATTTTGACTGTAAAAAACGTAATGGTTATTCGACGTTTTTAAATATAGAAATGTTTCAGTTCTTAAAATAACTGTGTACTCCTTATTTGCTAATAATTTTTGAAAGATCATAATATTAATATTTTTCCATTAGTTGTTGTACTTCTGCTTGAATTCTTAAGTAGTTAAGATTAACTACATCTGAAAATACTCCTTCAGCCATTGAAGAATTTTTTTCAAATAATCCTTTTAAGAATGGGTCTTCTATTGGCAATGAAATTGTGTCTTGCCAATCATTGAAAATTTCATCTTTTTTGAATTCTTTTGTCTGAACACTAAAAAAGCCTGGGTCACCATCTGCTATTTTACCAACAAAATGCCCTACTTGTTGCTGTGCTATATCTTTTTCTTGTAATAATTTTTTTGATTGAAGCGAGTCTGAAAATGATAGGCTGCTATCGGATGTGGAGTGAGAAGTTTTTTTGGTTTCATATGTTCCGAAGTAATCGCTGTATTTTTTAGCGGTTTTTGGGTTATTAGTCATTCCCAAAAAGAACGTTCCCATGTTGGCAGTTATTTCATCAGCTTGTTTACCGTATTGTGTTTCTAGTTGAGATTCATCTTGTATACCGAAACATGAAGCAACACGATTAGAACGAGCAGTTGCTGGTAGTTTGGATAAGCCATCAAGGAATATAGTAGGTAATTCGTCAATAATGAATGCGTGATGATGTTTTCCTTGTTGGTTGACGTTTCGCATAATTGCTTTTAGAATAGCTCCAATAATTGGACTTAATGCTTCGTCGCGTTTTGGATCATTTGATATTGACATAATTCTTGGATTATTCAAGTCATTTAAATCTAATGACGTTTGCTTTTCAGGTTCAGCCCCTAGTACCCAAAATACTTGTGGAGAAAATAATGCACTTAATGGTGATTGTAGGGATGACATTTGGTTTGATAAAGTTTGCATTACTTGTCCATCAAGGTTAGTTAGTAAAGTTTGAATCATACGTTCAACTTCTTGGTCCTCTCGTATCCAAGTTAGAAGTTTTGTGGGGTCTTGTGTTGCTAATAAAAGGAAATGAGGTAATGTACAATATCTATGAAGCGCGGGGTCTTTTCTTAATCTTTCAACAATACCAAGTGCAGCAGCAGTTGCGGATTGTCCCCAGAAATCTTTTTTCTGACGCCAATCAGGATTAAGTCCATATAAGAAGGTGAAAAGAACTGCTTGTGTATCTACTGTTGTTTCTAAAGTTTTTGGATCAAAGATATTAGGTCGTTCTGAATACTTTAAAAATTGAGTATTAAAAGATACTACGCCAAAAGATGGTTTTTTAAATGTTGATTTGTTGTTTAGTAACCAACTGTTATATGCCATTAATCCTAATGTTGGTGGATCACCCTTAAAGTCATAAATGGTCATTGAACTGTTTTGCATAGCCCATTGATAAATTGCAGGTTCAATAATTGATGCGGATTTTCCTGCTCCAGCACCACCCTGAACCATGATTCCCATAAAAACGTTATGAACGTGAAGTTTGCCTCTATCAGTATCAAAAACAAGTCCCATATCTTTAAGTTCTTTTTGATTGATTTTTGCAAATGGATCTTCTTCTTCAAGTTTTGAACCTAATTTTGCAAATGCTCTTGAACCGTTAAAAAGATGTGCTATGAGTAATATGGGTAAGAAAAAAATGTTATAATAATGAAAAAATTCGTGTTGGATTGTTCCTATAAGAATCGGAATTGAAAGTAACCAATAATTTCTTTTGTAGGGTTTCTGATCTTCTTTTGAAAGTTTTGTTGCTAATTTGATTGATATGAACAGGTTGAATATTACCATAACTATAAGTATGTATAGTATTCGAAATGTGAAATAAAAAAAAGGAGTTGATGCTCTTTTTACAAATCCTGAATTTTGAATTATTTCAGGGAGCGCATTCATGTAATGTAGATAAGGTATAGCTTGAAGTGTTACTAAAAAAGCTATGGCTACAATTAATACGCTGTATTGGTTTTCTTTTACTGGTTCTGCCATGTTGAGTATATGTTTTTTGTGTTAATACTAAATTTGAATTTTGAATCCAATTTGTCTATGTTTTTTACCAAATTTCTTCGATAATCTTTTTTGTTTATTTTCTTCGTGTTTATTAAAGTAATTAGGTGTAAATATAATAGGAATCTTCATATATTCTGCTGAATGGTTGCTGTTAATTTCAATTTCACGTGTAAACACTTCGTGTAGCTTGATAATTGTGTCTTCATGTTCAATACGGATATTGTATATTTTATCACCAGAAATTTGGTATTTTAGCTCTGCTCCTGGCAGTATATTTTTTATTTCACCCAAGGTTTGGCATGAATCAATTTTGTCTCTTAAAATCTTCCTTTTTGTATTGTATTCATTGTCATGTTTTTTGCTTTGTATTTCTTTATAAAGTTGATTCAACCTTGTGTTTTTTGGCATTATTGTTTCGTTCCATGCGTTTACTTTTTTTATAGAATAGATTAGGTTTCCATCTGGGCCTTTTTTAGAATAAAGCCCATTTGCTTCTAAAATACGTTGATATTCGTAAGTTGATTTTGCTTTTTTATTAGCAAAAGCTAATAGTTCTGTAATCTTTTCTTTGTCTATTACATCAGGATTAGGAGTGAAATAAACTATTTTACCTTCATTAGTTATTCGTGTTTTTATACCGTGTTCGTTTAATATTTTTTGAAATTCTTTAAGGTTTGATGCTTCTTTTTTGGCAAAATCGATAAGTTTTAACAGTGATCCGCGTGTTGTTGGTTTATATAAATGTTTATTTCTTAGTGTAATATTAGTTTCTTCTTTAGGCTTATATAAACCATATTCAGCTGTTATATCTTTGGCAAATTGACCTACCCTCTCACCTATTTTTTGATCATTGAATGTTGTTAAATCTTCTCCAATTCTTGAGAATGCAATGTGAATATGAGGGTGTGATTTGTCGTTGTGTATGAACACATTTGTCAAATGATTTTCAGGGTCAATTCCTAATTCTTTGAATAAATCTTGAATAATATTGTCTTTGTGCAATGAAAAAAGTTCTTTGTCGGATGGGTGAAAAGCTAATACTAGATGTTTTATTTGATTGTTTAGCGTTAGTTCTTTACCAATTGAATCTTCTTTTCTTTCTATAAGTTGGTGTATGTTTTCTAAAAAATCATCTGCTGTTTGGTTGGTTAAATACCTTTGGTCCGTTCCCGTATTATGTGAATCGTTAGCTGCTTTTCTGTATAGATATTTTATACTATTAGGCATATTTGTATGTTGAATTACCTTAATTATCATCGTGAGTTTCTTAATTCATTGACAAGATTACGTAATTCAGATAGGTTTTTCATTAGAACTAATTCTGCTGGTACTTCATTTTTTGCGTTTGCTAAATGAGCTAATTGGTTTAAGTTATTTCCAATTTTTCTAAGCTGTGTAATTGATTCAGTTAGGACAGGATCTTCATTTCGAGTTATTACTTTAAATTCACCATTTAATAATGCTTGTTTAGCTTGTGTTGCGTTCATTATAAATCCATATTTCTCTTTCATTAATTTCAGGTCTGAGCTGTAAAGTGATATCCCTATTATCTTTCTTTTTTTGTTATGTTTTGTATGTTTTGATTCTTCCATGATTTTAATAATTATTTATATTCTCGCTTGTCGATATCCCCTTGTGGGTTGGTTGTCGTTAACGACTACACTACTCGCCTTCGAAGAGTCTAAGTTATAGTGAAATATTCAAAATTCCAAATGCT
>Ga0207967_1000078_pt1 | contig 54854 bp, 71 predicted proteins | sample LakWasMet20_HOW5_2_FD_183866 | JGI IMG/M metagenome (GOLD analysis project Ga0207967, IMG submission 183866) | Freshwater sediment methanotrophic microbial communities from Lake Washington under simulated oxygen tension - Sediment Metagenome... | ecosystem: Environmental > Aquatic > Freshwater >...
CTCTCTTTGCCGTGCGGATTCCTGCGCGATAAGGATTGCTCGTTTCAGTGGTGTTGACGGTAGCATCTTGTGAACTTCCATCAATAATTCTTGATCCACTGACTCTATCTGTTCTTGCGTAATAGTTGGATAACACGCGCTCAAAGTCATCATCGGTAAATTGCTCACCGCTGATGGTTGTAAAGCCTTGTGTTGTTGGGTTAAAGATAACATTTTTAAGTTCTGGCAAATTGGTAATTGCACCGTGATAAACAGTATAAATCAGTTCTTTAATGTTGTGTGCATCATTACCTTTTTTCCAATCAATCTTACGCACAGCCTCGCCAAAGTCTTTTGTTTTTTCATCGAATGAATAGTACAAATCTGGGTCAGTTTGCGCGACATGTGGCTCGATATGTTTAGTGGTACCGTACTTTAATGCGCTTGATAGCATATTTTCAGCACGGCGGTAGAAAGCCTTAGCAGTTAAACCAAGTGGGTCACCAATAAATACTTTGTCATTGTTGTATGCATAAGCTGCAGCTAGTGAGTAAATACGGGTCCCAAAGTCTGCGCCAGAGCGTAAGCGAGATACGTTAATCCAAACCTCATTGCCTTTTTCATAGATAACGGCTGAGCGATATTTAGCGTTTGGTAAAAACACCTCCCAAGCGGTATCAGCACCATCTAGTTTTGTTTGTGACTTACCAAATGGTTCAACACGGAATTGCGTGTTCATATCGCTGGCAATATCGGCAATTTCTTTTGCATCAGATGGGGCGTTCTCAAAGAAATCTTCGTTTCTTGCGGTGAACTCAAGCGCGGCGGTTAAGAATGTGTCACCGTCTGCTTTGGATGGTACGCGATTGTTGCGGCTGTAATACATATCTTTGTTTGAGATAAGGCTTACAACATCCTCACCCTTAGCATAACGTGAAGCCATTGAAACAATATCTCTCACATCAACATCAGTCATCTCAACATCAAATACCAGCTTTGCAAATGCCTTGATTCCATCAATTAAGCGTTGCCATATTGACCTAGCAACTGGCGACATTTCAACATCTTGATCACCACGTTCAGCGATAAAAGCCAAAACCTCACCGGCCATTGCATTGTCGTCAATATCCGGCTGCGATTCTTTAACATCATCCCAAATGCCGCGAATGTACTTATTGCCTGATTTGTTCAAGGTTTTAATTTGCGTAAGCAATTTAGGAAATAAAGTTTTATCAACTTCATTTAGCATGCTCTCAACCGACATATGCCCGATTGCCTCATGCGCAAACACTTCTCTTAAGCGCTCCTCGCTGTTAATTGCATTGGTGTTAATCCATATTTCACCATTTGAATACAGGCCTTCCACGTCATTAATTCTTACGCTCAATGCGGCCTGAATGTTTTGTTCGCTAGGTAACTGAGTGACCAACTCTAAGCGCTCAATTAGTAGCTGTTCACTGCCGTTAATTTCCTCAATAATGCTAGAAGGAATTGGCAGTTTAGAATGATGGTCAACTAACTTTACCTTAGGTATGCCTTTGTGTGACTTCTGCAGTTCATCGATAATCGACTGTGCTTTATCTTTGTCCATTCCTCGGTATGGGGTTGCATTACTGCGGCTAAACATCACCACATTGCCGCTGTCTGATTCTTTTGTCTGAATCTCACCAAACAGGTTATCAAACGCCTCTGCTACTGGTGCAACCTCTTCATCCAACAAATAGGGGAATCGTGAACTATCACGGTTAAATGAATCTACGCGCACTACGTTTGCAAGGTAGTCATTATCATACCCATTCAACTGCATCTTATGGATAACGTAGTTTTCAAATGCTCTCGCACCAAGCTCTATAATTCTTGACCAATAGCCATCTGTGCCTTCTTTTACACCGTCAATGCTTCTAGCACGTTGCTTCATTGGTGAAGTGTTAAGTGCATCCACCAAGTCAGCAAATCTAACCTCAACCTCAGGCCTTACGCCTTGAGGATGTTTCGGATCGATAATCCAATTCTCTTCGCTCCAATACTTGCTGTTAGGGCTTTGTTTGCGATAACGCTCAAGCTCTGCTTTTGTGATTCCTTTATTGCCATAATTTTTATTTATGTACAAAGCTTCTGGCTTGTAAGTAATGTAGTTACCTTCACGGTAGGCTTGCTGGCTTTTGACCTCTGCCATTGACTTTTCACCACCGCGCTTACGTGAAAAGTAATTATCCAAAGCATGGAACCACTCATGCGCTAAAGTGCCAGCGCCTTGCGTCTTTGTAAGATTGATAACTAAATTGCCTGGCTCAAAATGTGCGGCGGCACTACCCTTGCCTCGCGCACCGAATGAAAGCCCCAGTGTGCCTTCTAATGACATTGCTTTAGGCGGTACACCTACTATGTTAGCCAAGTCCATTAAAGCATCGTAGGCGGCGTTTAGCGCACCTTGTCGGTCATTATCTTTACCGCCTTGCTTTACCCATTCGCCAAATTGAATACCCCTAAAGCCAAATGTAGTTGCGAACTCTTCTGAGCTTACATCTTTACCTTTGCGATAATCTTCACCTGTGCGCGGTCTGTTTTCTTTACCACGAACATCTGATTCTTTAACATTCAATCGGTCTTTTGTGGCATCCCATGCGGCAACTACTTCATCGTAGTTATTGCGTAAAAATTCAAATGCCTCTTTTGAGCTATCAAAATCCTTAAGCTTGGTGTAGTTTTTATCGCCTTTCTTGTTGATAAAGTAACCGCCTTTTGATGAGCCACGCACCTCAAACGCCATGCGCTTCTCTTGCTTTTCCTTGCCAAGTTTCTCGTTTACATTATCAATTACATCGGCAACACTTGAGGCTTCGTAGGTTGTAGTTACGCCATCAACATCAATACGCACCATCGGTTTAATTTGTTTTACACCATCAACGTAACTGTAAGCATTAGGGTACTCTTCAACCTTACCAATGCGCTTCCATGCGTCACGATCAATCGCCTCAAGCAATGCAACTTTAGATTTAAACTGGCCTAGTTGAGCATCTTTGATTTTCTGCAACATTAGCTCTGGGTTTACTTCAAGCGCCTTGCTTACAATCCTGCCTATATCACGAAGTGTTTTTACCTTGCCTACCCAAACTTTAAGCGCATAAGGCTTACGTGGTTTAGATGGGATTTCCTCTCTGGCCGTCCATGCAATTGCTGCGGCAGTTTTATTATCGATTAAATTAACATCGGTAATGGGCCATATCTTACTGAGTGGCAATGAGGCTAGTTCATCGTCTGAGTATTCCTTAGCCATTGCACGCACCATATCTTTACGTGCACCTTCTAGCTTCTCGCCAAAGTCATCTACATTGCCTTTAGGTTTCTGTGCAGCTGGTTCACCATAAGCATCAGCCACCTCATCAGCCGTGACTTTACCTTCGCGCACATCCTTGATAGTGTCGAGCTTCTCTTTGCCTTTAACTCCTGCGGCGGTGAGTGCTTCTGCGGCTTTGTCCACTTCGTCTTGATGTTTTGGCTTTGTATCAACCATTTTCGCATCGTCACGAAAAAGGTCTTGCGCACCGGCTGCGGCGGCAATATCTGCTTCACTGTTTGAACCAGTTAGAGTGAATGTGTCTTGATTGTCGTTGCCAGAATTGCGCTTAGCGTCTTTCGCACGCTCTGCATCTGCAATGGCTTGTTTGGCGGTAGTATTTTCGCCTAGTAGGTCGGTGTCTTGCTTAGCTGTTCCTACTTCCGCTTGCTTACCGGCGTTAGTTTCTGCTGCGCTTTCTTCTCTTTCACCGCTAGCAACATCGCTATTTGTGCGTCCTTGCTCAACGTTTTCAATCTCGCTATTGCTTCCTGCGCTTTCTTGCTCTTGTTCGTCAAGTCCACTTCCGTAATAGGCGCTTTCGGTACCGTTTTCTCTTTCGTCATATCCAGCCTCCTGTAGTAGTTTGTTTACTTCTTCATCGCTAATTTCGGCAATTGAAACTATGTCATCCTGTGCACTTTCGTTTTCATAGAACCGGCTTGCTTCAATCTCTTGCTGCGTGTCATAAGGCAATACTGATTCACCGTTACGGATTTTGTCAGCAAGGTAATCATACGCCTCTGTTGAATCAAAAGCATCATCATTAGCACCGTTAGATTCAAGGCGCATGTTATATGGTAAGTAGTCGTCTAAATCACCTGATTCAATCAAGACTTTAAGTGAACGGTTGTTATCTTTTTTGAATATCTGATTGTAGCCACCTGGTGCAAAGCCTTTATCCTCGCCTGTAACATCGCGTTTTTCAGATAAAGAAACGCCGCCTAATTCGCGTAATGTAGCCAGTAGCGTTTTAGGCTTGTATTGTTTAGGTGCTTTAGGCTTAGTAGATTTGGCTGGCTTTGATTTAGCAGCCTCTTGATACAAGTCATCTATTAAAAAGCTGATTGTTTGAGACTTCCCCTTGAACAAATCTGCAAGTGTCTTGAGTTTTTCCGCTGATACAGCCTTGCCATTTTGCATTTTATTGGCTAAATCAAGACCACTATTCAAGCCATCTTCTAGGTTCAATGCTTTAGCGGTCTTGCGTTGCTTCATTAGGCTTGCAATAACATCGCTCACTACGCTGCTGGCTTGCTTTGATGATACGGTAGTAGTATCAGTTGATACAGTCTCGTTATCTGACAATGCTCCCGTAGCTTTTCCGTTTTCGGATGTTGAAGCGCCACTCTCAACCGTTGAGCTAGGGAACTCTTTAACATCGTTAAGAAGCTGAGCAATAGGCGCATTCAAGCGAATAACATCAACGTTATCGCCCTTATTTAATTTTGATAGCCATTGATGATGGCCGTCTAATACGTGGTTATCAGCTGATACCAAGATTGAACGGTCACCGCCTGCAAACTTGCTTGCTTTCTTAACCTTAGCCTCTGAAAACTCCTGCTGTGTTGGCTTAAGTGATGATGCCGGTACCGTTTCTTGCGTATGGTCCACGCCTCTAGCATTAAGAAAGTTAACCATCGCGCCACGGTGCTCTGCTTTAACCTGTGGCATTTCTGCGCGTGGAATATTTAATGTGCCAGATTCAGGACTAAATGCAGTCCACTCTTTATCAATCTTCTGGCCTGCCACTTGCACCTGCGCTCTTTGACTAGCCAAAGGTGTTTCTGGAATATTTTGTGGTTCGTTTTGTTGTTGAGGCTTTATTTTAAATAAACGCTCAAATAATTCTGGCGCGTCACGGCCTGCATATTCAACCGCTTTGTCGCGCATCGCTTCAATAACTTCTGATTCATTCCAACCCTGCTCTTTTGAGTAGGCTAAAGCATTTTTAATAGACACAAACTCTGGTGAACCTTCAAAGCCGGGCTTGTCAATGTCGCGCATTTTTAGCGCAATAGAATTGCCTAGCGCCTGTGGTGTTGATTCATCAAAGTTTGTTATTGCATTTGCATATTGGTCTATTTTTTCAACATTTACACCTTTAAATGCAGATGATTCATTCTCCATCTCGCCTGTCGCATTGCTTTCAAACCATTTATCAATTTTTCGTTGCGGCCAGTTAATCGCTTCATTAGCAATGTTATCGCCTGCGTACTTTCTAATTACAGCTAAATCCAACTGCTTATTTTTAGCCATGCCATCTTCACGCGCTTGTTGAAGCTGCTCATAGCTCATTGTTGAATAATCTGGCTCAATTAGTGCATCGTCAGGCTGACTTCCATTTCCAGCAGGAATATCACTTGCAACGCTCTCTCGATTGATGGATGGTTCATCTGCGTTAATTCCGTCACTTGTAGCAACTGCGCTTCCTGCTGCGTTATCAAGTTCATTCGTAACGGTTCCGCTATCCACCATTCCAGTGGCTCCAAGTACGTCTGCGCTGACATTATCATCCCCTAGTATGTCGCTAGCTGGTATGGCTTCTTGTGCTGAGATTGTGTTAAGTAACCCATTAGGTTTTGTGAAAGGAATATCAATTGCTTTTTCAGCAAGCGCAATAGCGTCATCAATACTTGCATCTGGATTAGTAATATTGGCAAGCGCAGTGTCTGCCTCGTCTTGCTTTGCTTGGTCTTGCTTCTGCTGTTGTGATGCATTAAATGCAGCTAACAACTGAGCGTCTATTTCATCTGCTTCTGCTGTGCCAACAGGTGCATCAAGTTTTTTTGCAATATTAGTTAAAACTGCACCGCCTGCGCTCATGCCGCCAGATTGTAAAATGGTAGCTAATGCAGTATCTTTTACAGCCTTTTTATAGTCGTCAAACGTGGCATCTTGATTTAGGCCAATCTCTGGCGTTTTATCAACGAGGAATTGAAGTGTTGTTGTTAGCTCTTCTGCTGGCAGTTCTTTTAGACTGCTTTCAAGCATTGCAGCACCTAAGTCCGCTATGCCATTGCCTTGCGTAGCCTTACGCAACCCTTTAGCTACCTTATCAAAGCCACCTAGCTTTTCGCCTACAACCTCTGCACCTGCCATAGGGATGGCGCGTGTTGCTGATTGCAAAGGGCTTAAATCTCTCTCTCTACCTTCGTTATACTCTTGCAGGGCAACGCCACCGAATAAAGCAGGCAATGCAGAGCCTCCACTAGCGGCGCCTACGCCAAGTGCTGGCGCTGTTTGTATAACAGATGAAATTGCGTTAGCGCCGGCCTCCGGCAAGTCTTGAACAATCGATTCTTTTGCAAATCCTTCTACAGGCTTGCCACGCAATACTGCACGGTTCTCAACTTTATCAGCGTAGCGATTTTGTCCTTCTGCTAACTTGGCTAGCGTTTCAGAGTTTGTTAGGTCTGCAACTGACTTTAAAAAACCAGCCTCTATTTTACCTAACCCAGCATAGCCACGATTTAAGCCAACTTTAGCAACACCTGAAATACCATCAACAACTTCTGCACCTTCTTCAAGCACGTTCTGTTTTTTGTTCTTGTCAATAGCTTTTTTGAATGATTTTGCTGCGGCCTGATCTGGCTTAACTTCTTTGCCATCCATGCCATCAACCACTGACTTGGTGCGCAATTCGTCTGCAATGGCTAAAGGTAATCTAATCGCATTGTCTTTAATGTAGTCAGCCGCATCTTTTGCTGTATTGATTACCCTGTCTGAAAATGATTTTGATTTTTCAGGTGTGACTTTAGAGGTCTCTTGACTAGAAAAATCCGCATCTATCTGATCCGCAATTGAAGGCATTGCTTGCGATATTTCAGCCTCGCTCATGCCTTCTGGGAATGTGATTGATTTACCGCGATATACTACGTTAGTCATGCTGATTATCCAGAAACAATAAAGGGTTGGATAATTCTATCCAACCCCACTTGTGTCACCAGGCGATGCTTAACGGTTAAATATATAATTGCCGTTTTTATCTCTCGTTAAACCGCCTACTGGCTTTTGCGGCACCTTCTCTTTACGTGTGACTGATGTTGTCATTAAAGGCTTTCCATCTTTACCCAGTTTATTTGTTCCATCAAAACCAATCACTGGTTTTTCAGTCACGGTTTGATATTCGTCACTTTCAATTTTATTGAATTTATCAAAGCCTTTCGAGGTGAGTTTCCCATTTTTAACATACTCTGGGTTGTCGCTATAGGCATCAATAAAGTCACGTTTACGTGATTCCGTTTCCGTTTCACGCTGCGGAGCACGCCCAGCCACCGCTTTTTTAATATCCATTGCAGACATTTTATCTAAGAAAGCTTGTGCCTTTTTGTCGCCAGATGCTGCCAAAAATATCATTTCATTCACATCAACTTTTTCGGCTTTTGGGTTGCCTTCTGCAATCACTTTACCACCACTATCAACAACCTTTTGTCCTTCACTTAATGTAAAAGTTTCGCGTTTAGGTGTTGACTTATTAAACTTCTCTGCGGTTTCTAAATCACCAGATTGCATAGCTTTATTGGCGGCTTCTTGCGTACTTAACACTACGCCATCATCACCTGTCATGTAGCCTTTGTTGCGCTCCCTTTCGGCAGCTTCACGCTTATCTTCCATTGCAAATCCTGCTTCTTTCAATCGAAGCTCTTTATCCATCTGTGCATCAAGCAACGCCGTCTTTAAATCAAATTCTTGCTTCTGAGCTAGGTCGCGGCCTCTCCCCTCTGAATATCCTTTAGCCGCGCCTGCTGCCATAAAACCTAATAAGCCAGACATTATTCTGCTCCTTGATACTGTGATAAAGCTTGCTCTGATATTTGCCCAAACTGTTGCGGATCAACACCAAAACCGCGCATTAAAGAATCGATCATCGTTTGCATTGCTTGCGCAATAATCTCTGGTGCCATTTCTTCCTCTGTCACCGTTTCTAAAAACTCTGCGGCCTGCGCGAGTAGATATGTTCCAGCAGGTACAATCACTTCGCCTGGCATTGTCTGGTTGCTTTTTTGGTAAAGCATCGCCATTAAGCTTGCAATTTGAGAACCAAGCATTTCGCCAATATCGCCTTCACTCTTATTTAGCATTTGAATAATATCTTCGTGCGTTTCCTCTGAAAATATCACTTTCATGCCGGCCTTAACTACACGCGCAAAAGCTTCTTGAAACTCTTTAGGAATATTGCCTGATATATCCTCAGCAATTGCCGCCGGCTTTGCGTTAAATTGTTTCTTGGCCATTACGCACCTCCCATTTGTGAAAGCATGCCTGTTGCACCTGTTTTGGCTTGCTGGATTTGGTTGTATTCTTCTGGGGTGACATATTTAATCTCACCATCGATCGATACGGCTATCTTCCCTGGTGTATTAGTGCCGGGCTGTCTGTTGTAAACATTTTGGTTTTCGTTTACAGTTGCCGCCGCATTCGGTTGGTATTGCAAGTTTTGTTGGCGTTGAGCGATTAAATCCATCTGCTGCTGCTGTGCTGCAGTTTGTGAATTGGTTAAATCAACTTTAGCGTCAGTCAATGGCTGCAACTGCTCAATTTCTTTACCCTTCATATAACCTTCTGAAAGTCCACCTAATGCATTGATTGCACCAGAGTTACTATTGAGTGAACCTAATAATCCACTAGCGCCACTCGATACCGCATCCGTTGCTCTACCTAATGCCGATGTAGAAACGCCATCAACAAAACCTAATTGCTCAGTACCTGCCGACATTAAGCCGCCTGCTGTATCTGCCGCATTACTTGCTATACCAGCAGTATCTTTAATGCCGCTGACCATGGCACTATCGCCAATCCCTAAACCAGATTTGATATTGCTAAATACACTCTTAACGGCATCACCAGAAACTGTGTTAAAGAAGTTTGATGTGCCGTCTGCCGCAGTTGAGAATGGATTCATAAACCCACCTTCAACACCGGTAAATGCACCAACACCAAAACCTGCAAGGCCTGCCACTGCGCCAATTGTGGATAGTGTTTTATTGCCAGTAATTGCACCTAGTCCGCTAGCGATACCGCCTGCAATCATAATGCCGCCAAGTAATGTGCTTGTTGCCGCCATCCCTGCTGAAATTGACCCGATTGCGGCAGCAACGCCAAGTGCAGGGCCATTTTTTTCACCATAAGGCGCGCCTTTGTGCGGATTGGCAAACGGCATATCAACCGACATGCGGCGTGTATGAGTAATGGTTTGGTACTCAATGCGTGGTATTTGAATGGCGATCATTTTTTGTGTCCTTGTCTAGCCAAAAGTATTCGTGCAGTTCATCTTCATGTGTTTTTTTAAAGCCAAACAACTCTACTAACTTTTTGTATTTGTCTTTTTTATACAGCCTTGTTACTAAAAATCCGTGTTTATCAATGAGCGCATTTACTACTTCATGCATCATTTCTTTACGTCCAACAATCTTTCTAAATTGCTTATTTAATGCAAAATGAATTTCATTGTTTTGCATCATGGTTTCGCCTATTTGCACGCCACGATAGATGAGCGGCTCAACTTCCCACTTTAATAACGCAAGCTTCACTTGCTCAATTGATAAGTGCTCTTCGTTAATTAAATAATCCTGTATTTCTTTCATTACGCAGTCGGGAACGTAAGCAATCCATCAAGGTTTAAACCGCCAATTTTCCCCAAAATGTTTAAGCCAGTTTTTAGCAATTCATTCTGGTTGGTGACTGCCGCAGTTTTCGCCTCTGGTGTTAAATCAGGATTTTGTAAAATGTCACTAATGTTTCTAACAGATTGCTGATACAACGAACCGGCAGATGCCTCTGATTGCAATATCGTTTTATAGCTTGCCTCAATATCCGCAAGCTGTAATTTGTTGCTTTGATCCATGAACTGCTTAATCACCACATTCTGCTCATTCGCATTGAATATGTTTGTTTTGTTCTGCTCAGACGCATTGAACTTGTTAGCATCCTGCTGATTGTTTGCATTGAACTGGCTATTCTGAGCTTCAGTATTTGTATTGAATTTATTAATATCCTGTTGCTGGCTTGCATTAAAAGTATTGGTTTGTTGCTGATTGCTTTGGTTGGTATTCAACACGTTAGTATTTACACCAGCATCATATTGAGCGATTGGCAAAGCTCGATCCATCACCGCTGCTTGTCCAGCTTGTACCGCCATTGAGCTGTTTAACATACCTCTGCTATTGGCGGCCTGTTTTGCTTTTGCTGCTGCTTGTTGCATCAATGGCGAATCTTCACCGATTACCTTATTGACTTGGTTACTTAGCAGTTCATTACTATTCACATCTCTGGTGATTGCAGAAGTTAAACCGCTGGCAGTTGGTGTAGGTGCCGCCGCTGTTGCTGCATTTGCGGTTTGTGTTTGCGCCAACTGAGGCGTTGCGCTAACGTTGTTGTAGTTGTTGATACCGTCTGTTGGTGTCCAAGACTGATTATTTGTTGTTGTCATGATGTTTCCTTATTCCCCACAAACGCACATCTTGCCGTTAAGTGATTCAGCCTTGTCTATTAAGGCGTTGTGTTTGATGATGTTGTCGTTACAGGTTTTAAAATTATCCGCTGCGTTGGTGAGGACTTCTGTAACGTTGGCGACAACGGCTTCATTTTCTGTGGCCTCTCTAGCAAGCTCTGGTCTATGGTTATCCGCACCTGCGATGGCGCTGTTCCACAAGCTGAGAGAATCAGCATCAAAGCAAATGTCAGTATCATTCTTTTCATATATCTTCTCCCTGATCGTTCGATACACTATTTCTGTTTTTTGCAGGTTATCAATCTTCTTTTCGATGATTGGCTTAGATTCATTCTGCAAAACTTCTGCCTGCTTAACCTGCTTTTGAATGCCTGTAAGTTGGCCTGAGTTTGTTTTCCAGCCATGGACCGTCCAGCCAGACGCAAACGCAACAATAGCAACGACTGCAATTAGCATTGCGTTATTTTTAAGATTGGCAATCAATGCAATTGGATTAATCATATTCAATCGGATTCATGCCGCCTCTAACCCAAGCTGAAACGTCGAAATTCGGGCACGTTTTTACCCATTCATTCCGTGTAATTTGACCGTCACCATTAAGATCAGGGCTATGGTCACGATGTCCAAGTATTTTAATCCCCATATCTTTGTAAGCATTTAACGCACCTGATACAGTCGCGTGTGGCTTGCCTTGGATAATTGATGATAGGTTAATCAAACAAGTGCGCAGCGTTTCCCATTGCTCTGGCGTGTATTTATCAGTGCCGATTAAACAGATGCCAATAGAACCAGTATTTCTACCTTGAACGTGTGCGCCGACCTCTTCTAACCCACGGCCAGTTTCAATATGTCCATCTACTGTAATCACGTAGTGATAGCCAATGCTTGGCAGTTCTGGGTTAAAGTTGCGCTTTGCCTGACTGTCACGCTTGAAGCTTCTTTGACGGTGCATTTCGTCAATATGTCTTGCGCGAATATCCTTACCGTTAGGCGTGGCTGAGCAGTGAATGATGATGTTGTTAATTACTCGCTTCATAGGAACCTTGCCTCAATGTCCTCGTAGCCTTTAATCATGCTTTTAAACCTATGTACCGTTCGGGGCCATACGAAAAAGGCTAACGTTCCAGCTGATCCAAACAGCAACCAATGCCATTCAGGACTAGCACGCGCAACCATAGAGTAATAGATAAAAACTAAAGAACTTGAGAATGCCAACACGTATTTAATTTTGTGGCAGAAGTGGATCATGCCGCCTGGCATCTTGGCCATTGCGCAGAAGCTCTCAAATAGAATGTAGAGCGAAAGAATAATGGTTGCGAGTTTTAGCCAGCTCATGCTTTATTCCCTCGTATAAAGTCTTGAATCCTGATAAAAATAGCAGTTAAAATCTTTGGGGCTTCCTGCCTGATCTGCACCCTAAACGCAATGAATGTGAATGCCATGAATGCAGCAACAGACTTTTGGGCAATATCAGGTGCAAACTTCAAAACAAAAGGCACCGCCCAACCTGTGGCTAAAGTGCCAACAACGATTAAAATGAACGCTGCAATTAGGCTTGCCTCTTTAGAGAAAGCCACGCCCAATGCTGAACCAATGGCAGCCACCCACAAAGTAGCAGGCGGCACATCAAATAAATGTCCAATTGCGGCAGCCAAAACCCCTATGAAAGCAATCGCAATATTTGGTATGTTGTCGTTCATTTTTAACCTTTCTATTTTTATGTGCCAATGTTAGCAACGTCCACCTGTGTCATAACTCAGATGTATAGGCGTAAAAAAACCGCAATCAAGCGGCTTTTTAATAGTGAGGTTTACTTTAATCTTGTTTTCTCAAAATTCAGCGATAACAAGTGCTGAGGTGTAATGCGGTGATGATACTTACTATCAAACGGCCTTTGACCCCCTGCTGCTAGAATGCTGGCCACCAACTCAGCACACGACCATTTATCATCTTCCTGCCAGTTTCGCTTTAGCCCGATACCAATCACACCGAGCCAATCGTATTGCTTACCAAGCTGGCCAATCGCAAACGCCTCTGATACATCCAGCTCTTTCACTGGGATATGCATCATCACGGCCTTAGATGACTTTGCTAACCTATCGTTAATCTTACCTAGTACAACGCCATCCCCTGCAATTGCACCGATAAGCAAATTGTCATCAAGCACCAAGTCAACATGGCTATACTCTGACCAGGTAATAAACCTGATCAACCATGATCCAAGATGCCACCTACGGCTGAATAAGAGCTTCATCTACATACTCCTCGGGAAATCCATCAAGTACGTCATAGGCTTCAAGTTGTTGAATGGTCATGTTGGCGATGGCAGCGCGCTTAGATTCTGCTACACCAAAAATCACCTGTTCGCGCATAACCTGTGCCGCAAATAACTCACTAGCCAATGCTTGCGTCATTGTCGCAAACGAGCCGTCTAGTGTTTTCCACTGTAGATTTGCAGGGATATTTGCGCCCATGATGACCAATGCAATTTGTTGTTGCTTTGAATCGCTGTCTGAGTGAAACCACTTACCTTGTACTAAACAACCGCCATTGTTTTTAACTTCATCACGTCGATTCTTAATCTTCTCCCAAAGGCGTTCTCTAATACCTTTAAGGTCTTTAGGTTCATTCACATAAGTTAACTCTGCGCCGTTTAATACTTCATTCACAAAGTAAAACTCAGGATTACCAGACTGATTGGTTTTTACAACTTCAACTAAACCAAGCGCTAGCTTTTCTTGGGGCGTGCTCTGATTAAGCCATCCACTAGGGTAGGTAACACCATCCAATGTGAATTGTTGACCTTCGTGAATGTATTTATTTTCTGATTGGTTGTAGAACATAATTTTTCCTAGCGCGCGTTAGAATAAGCAAAAGGTGTTTCGGCGAATGCCATGAATATGTAAGTGCCGCCGTTAGCATTTATAGAAGCATCCGAGCTACGTAACTTAAATCCATTAGAAGTTAAATCTAGTAAGTCAGTAGCTACTTCTGCCGCTGTGGTGTTCGCATAGAGCTGGTCGTTGTCCACGTTGTAGCCATCTCTTTGATTATCAAAAATAGTCCAGTTAGATGTGGTGTCTGTACGTTTAATCATCAGGAATGCAGTCTCAAATCCTAACGTAACGTTAGTGCCATCAGCACTACCATTACCTGTGTAACTACCGAACTTAGAATACCCAGCGATTTCAGCGAAGCAGTAGGCTACGTAAGTGGCAGTGCTTGCATTAGTACCATTGGAGCCGTTCGCTGTGACAGAAAAAGTGGACGATGAGCTTGGATGTGAGAAGTAAAAGTTACCTGATGTAAACGCATTAGTTGTATTTAAGAACATACCGCCATTTGGACTTAACGAACCGTGTTGCATAACCCAATTCTCAGTTGCATCTCTTCTCTTTACTAAGACTACTTGTGGTGTAATTCCTAATCCGTGACCTACCGTAGAGGCACTTGCACCTATAGTTGTGGAACCATTGCCTGTGTAAGTAACCACACTAAACCCTGCCGCAACGTTAGCTGACACCTGTGAACTGATAGAGCCATTAGTGTTAGTTACTGGTGCACTATCAGAAGCTCGCCACACCCAACCAACACTAGAACCACTAGGTGCTGTGTAGGTAGTCTCAGCCGCAGTAGTGTTTGATTGCAATACTGCTGAACTGCCCCGTACTGAGTCAATCAACTGATGATTGTTAGCGTTAGCCCTATCTTTAATCCACTCAAGCTCATTGGTAAACAACGCCTCTGAATCGGCCTTGATGTTTGCACCAGTAGAAAGCTGAACATTGAAGTGGTCAGATGGTTTCTTGATGCTCGGTGTTGGCAGGTTCGCTGTGCATAGCGCTTTAGCTCCAGCAGGGGGAGTATAGGCAAATGAGCGTTGACCGAAGTTAGCATTTACAGAATCCCCTGATACCGATATATAGATATAAACAAAATCACCAGCAAGAACATCAGTAGGAGTTATGGTAAGTTGTAGAGTATTATTTTTATAAAATGAGATTGTATTATTAGTGGTATTAACTAACATACCCACAACATCACCTACAGTTAGTGTAGCGTATGTACCTAAATTAACCCCATCTCGCCAAATAGAGCCATTTGCTCTGTACTGTTGTCTTAACTGACCAACCCCGATAGTTTGGTTAAACGCTGTTCCTGACAACACCCCCCAAACAAATTCCATGTAAATACTAGAGCTTGTGGGGAGTGGGAAGTTTTTAAGAAATAACTCTCTATCTGTTGTATTTGCTGTAAATCTTAAATTACCATGAGATATTGTTCTACTTGCAGAATTGCCAGATACCTCTAAGGGACTAAACACCGCATAATTCCCACTAGGCTGAACCGAGCTAGCAGTTCCATTACCTGCTGGCACATCTAACATCCAGCAATCACTCACACCAGCACTTCTAGTGAAGTTGGTTAAAGTCCAATGGTTGTTATTGCCTGATTTGTCGTAACCTAGCGTTGTAGTGCTAGTGCCGTCTTTGAAGTCTAGATAGAAGCCGTTAGTGCCGTAGGTGCCTGTGTATTTCTTGGCTACCCACTGGCTTGTGGTTTGGTTGATTTCACCGAAGCTTGAAGCGTCTAATGCTTGTCCTGTTACCCACTGATACTCTGCAATACACCCATCTAAATACTCTCCAGCTTGTCGCCCTATATTTAATGGGAGACTTCCAGTTAAGGACGTATTATAATTAATTGAAGGGTCACTACTAGTAGAAAAGCTATTTAATCTACCCCCATTTATATATATACGCACCCTATCTGTGGGAGTAGCGTTAGTAGTGTCTAATATTACAACTACGTGCATGTACGCAGAAGGGTCTCTATACAACGCTGAGCTGGTCTTCCGAAATACTATATTACCTCCTGCTACTTGATACAGGTCAAAAGCACCATTGGAGTTAAACCCAAATATGAAGGCTGTATCTAAACCGTTTGACCAGCCAGTAAGAGTTTGAGCTGTATTAAGTGCCCCACGCTTTATCCACATAGACCACGTGTTTGTAGTACCGCCAGCTGTAAATGTCCTACTCAAATACTGACTACTAGCCGAGCTAAACCTCAAGCTACGCTCAATGACGTAACCACCAGCACTACCCCCACCCGACATAAAGAAGCTAGGTGTATAAAGGCTGTAAAGCTTAGAGATAAAGTTTCTAATCATCACTTAACCCACATTCGCGTTATGACCGTCATAGATAAGCGTGTTACCAGCGCCACCAATGAAGTTGATAATGTCGTAAGCGCCGTTAGTAGTTGCACCAGCAGTTAACGGCGGTGTTGCATTGGGAAATTTAAACGCAGCATTCCAAGCAAATACACGCGCAGAAGTATCCCCAGCTTTCAGCATGAATTTATACATGGCCTTTTCTGTGATGCCTGTAGGTGCACCAAACGTAACGGTGATTGCATTGGTTAGCGTCACCTCACGTATTTGGTCTGCACCATCGAACGTGTAAGTTGAGGTAGTTGATACCGCAGCGGTGCCGTTATCTGGCACTTGAGTTTCAGTGAAAGTGTTGGCTACGTTTTTCTTGACAGTGTTAGCGTCAAAGGCTTGAACATCTGTACCGATCACTAAACCTAATGTAGTTCTTGATGCCACCGCATCTGCATCATTTAAGAGTGTTTGAATAAAGTCTGAAACACCAAGCGTTGTTAGGTAAGCCGAAGCATCAGCATCATCTAATAAGGTTCGAGAAAATGCGGTGAGGTCTGTTAATGCCGCTGCTCCTGCTCCTGTAAAGTACGGTAGTTTGTTTGCATCGGTAAAAAGAGAAGCTAGTGCGGTTAAATCTTGATCTAACGGCTGATAGCCAGAGGCCACTGCCGCCGCAGTCACTCGTGTATCAATATCAGCCTGCAATTCAGCCAATGCCGCATTTAGATTAGTGGAGGTAAGATTGCCAGAAGATGCCGTTGTAATCGTGTTGCTTGCAGCTACAATGGTTTTATTGGTAAGTGTTTGCGTTGCGGCATTAAGCGTTAGCGTGTCGGCGGCTACATTTGGGATGGTGTGCAAACTATCTGCATCTACTCCAACGTTACCGCCTGCAATTGTTAAATCACCGCTTACAGTTGCATCTGTTCCGTTATCTGAGATGACGTTTGATGTTTCTAGTGAATTTGCTGCGGCATTAATCTTCACAAGCTTGCCGCCATTACCTGCTAACGTTGGTAATTTATTGAACCCTGCCTCTACTGAATCAAGTTCGGCACGCATAGACGCAGATGATCCGCTTGCCCCTGTTTGCGGATAACCAGTTGAATCGTAGTATTCGTTTGACATAATTTGCTACCTATCTTAAAAGCCTGCGTTGCGTGTAATGGATAATCGCGCTGTTCACTGTGAATGGTCTAAATAGCGCAGATGAGCTACGCAATATCAGTGATATGTTTTCTGCCGTTCCCGTAATGTCCTGCTCGGCAGGCAATAACGTTCTACCATCCCAATAAAACTGATCCCAAGTAAAACTATCCCAAAACACGTTGCCGAATGCTGTTTGAATATCGCTTAAAATGCCTTGGTTAATTTCATTGCTTGCGTACCCAATCTCATACGTTGCATCAAGCTCTGCATAACTGCCGCCAGTAATTTCATATACTGCTTTTCTGAAACGCTTTCTTAATCTTGGGTTTTTCATGAAAGAGAAAGCTAGGTTCATGTATGCAATAATCGGCTGTCCATCAAAGCTTGTGCCACGTTCCATACGATATACAAATCCATCTGTATCGCCTGCGTAGATAAACTCTTCACCGTTATTACTTTCATAAGAACTCATCACTGTCATGGTGTGTGCGTATTGAATAGGCATTGCGCCTTGAAACTCACCATTCTGCATCGTGATATGTAGCGCATAGCGATCATTAAATAAAAGGCGGTACTGGTCGCGCAATCGCACAATGCAGCTACCTATGGCGCGAGTTACTCTAGTTTCTATAAAAGGGCGAATTAGTTTCGTAAGCTGAGCGCTTGAGAAGTTACCAAATTGATCTGTGGCCGCAATTTGTCGCACGCCTAGTGCATCCATCACATAGCCTTCACCAATGTTTTGCATGGTGTACGCAAAGCCGCCGACTTCAAAACCAAGCGTCACCAGTTGAAAATCTGCTGAGCTATTACCGTAAAGAATCGAGGTTTTGTTCGTGGTAAAAATGGCTAATGCAGGACTTTGATTAGAGCCGATCATTGGCAAGAAGCCACTAATCGTGTCACCCATTGCAAGCTCACCTGCACCTGAAATGATTGTCCAAACGTAAGGCTCACCTGGTGCGCTGTTTTGTGCACTGCCATTGAATGATAAGAACAAATGATTCACATGCACATCAATGTGCTTTGGCGTATCGTTTGCCATGCCGGTGCTGATCGGTACAAAGATAGTTCCGTCAAACTCAAATGCACGATGCGTACCACTAGCACCATACATTTTTATAGTACCTGCACCACCACCGAAGTTGTAGTTGATGCACTCATAGCGTCCATTAGGATTTAAAGTGATTGCAGATTCAGCACCACTTAACGTGATTGCACCTGATCCAGTGCTTGTTGCTGCGCCAGCAATAAAATTACCACCTGCAGGCGCTGTAATAATTAATCGACCTGTATTCACGCCAGAAAGTAAACTACCTGATTGCACGACCACCTTTAGAATCGTAGCCGTCACGCCACCTTGCGTAAGTGTGTCGCCTTCTTCAATGTCTAAATTGGCATTGGTAAATGCAATCTCATAGCCAAGATCAATCAAGGTCCAGCCAGAAGGTGATGAAACGTATATTTTTGCCTCGGTACCATCCGCATTATTTCTAAATGCATACACTAATCCGTTATATCGATGCACGCCTAAAACGCCACCACTACCTGGCACTGCACTAATGTCATCACGGTAAACATCAGTCGCTAGCTTTGTGTATTCTGCTTGCTGTAAAGGGGTTTCTGCCAATCCAGATATAGCAATGCTGGTTGACGTAGCAACCACTACCGCTGACACTGATATATCTTCACCTGACACAAACGCACCGGTTAGCTTTGTAAATATAATATTGCCATCCGTCCGTGTTAGCACAACGCCAGTAGCGCCACTTGTATCACCAACAATCACATCATTTGCACTTACCGTACCAACAAAATTACATGCGATTGAGTAGAACAAAGCATCTGATGGTGAGGCATGACCATCGAAGCGTTCATAACCTGCAACACGGCGATAGCCACCATCAATATCAATTTCAAAATTAAGAGAATCACGGCACATCCCATCTGGTGTTGATAGAGGCGGTGTAACTAGATTTAATCCACCTTTAAGTGCAAAGTACGTGGTTAAGACTGCTGGTAAATTCATGATGCAATGGTTTCGGTGTAAGGGTTAGCTGAGGCCAGTTCGTTGCTGACAACTGAGCCACTACTGCCCACTACTTGTGAATTAGCGGCATCTTTCTTGAGCAAAGGTTTTAATTTGTTGGTGAGTTCAGAATACGCATTAACAGTCGTATTACCTTTGCTTCCATTGATACTGTTACCGAGTGCATTAATGTCATTAGCCGCTGATTCTGCCACCTCAAGGTTTTTATACAGCGCACCAAATCCACCAAATGTTTCTGCTTGAACAAACCTTGATGGATCTGAAACACGCATCGCATCAAGGTCTTTTTGTGTGTATTTCTCTGGCACATTGAATTGCCCTAGCCTTTTCACTGAACCTAACAATCCACCTAAGCCATTGTTGTACGATTCCATTCGCTTCGTTGCATCAGCCATTGCCTCTTCTTGCGTTTTGAACATACTGCCTTTAGTGGCAAATGATGATTTTGGCGGCTCAATAGGCGCAAAGGTTGCATAATCCCCTGCCCCATTTTTTATAGTATTTTGCGTGTACCCAAAATAATCGTTGCTTGGTGGTGCAGGCAAAGCCGCTGGTTTATCTGATATTGAATAACGAACTGTGGATTTATTCGCCATCTGGTCTTTTAAAATAGCGTATCTATCGTTGTAGGCATTGACCTTTTTTTTGTAGTCATCGTCATTGTTAATTTGACGTGCCAAACGATCTGTTTTTTGTGCTAGATTGCGCGTTCTAAACGATGCACCATCGCCAACGGTTTCTTCTACTTGGCGCTTGTTTGATGTTGAGATTCTTTCAAGCTCAGGCAGTGATTGTAACTTTGCAAATTCCGCATAATAAGCCGCTGCTGCCGCTTGTTGCGCTTTACGCTTTTGTGATGATGCGCCCATAATATTTCCTAAATAAGCGGTTCAGCCATTTGCACATCAGGCAATTGGTTAAGCTCTAATTTGCCCATGTAAAATGAAATGTTCTTTTGTGCGCGTGCGATGACTTCGCCTGCTGATTCATACAGTCCGTAAGCTTCAAGCGCCTTCCAAACAATCAATTCATGGAACTGTGTTGGCATTTCTGGCTCATCAGCATCAAGCGAAAGTCTTTGTGGTGTTTTCCAGTATTGCCCACTCACGGTAAATACACCGTCCGGCTTTGGCCCCAATAGCAATTTCTGATCTGGTGCTACTGAAAAACAAATCGGCGTGCCTGCAGGTTGTGGTCCAGTCAAATAAACACTTCTGTATTGACGGTAAAGCAACTCGCCCAACTCGAACTCATTAGAGATACCAACGCTAGTACGGAAAGATTTGATTGTGTCTGAATCCCATTGGCTAAATCGCTCAGTAATACCAACTTCCAATGGGGTGTAGTCATACTTATTTAGCGTTGTGTCAAACTCAAAATCAGCACGTAACCAATTCCAGTTGGTGCGTTGAAGTTGAATCATGTCGTAAGCGCTTCGCGTCCAGCTAACAACGCGACCCATTTCACCGCTTTGGCTAACTACCGTAGCAGGGCCAAGGCCGCTAATGCCAGCCTCTTCTCTCACGCGCTTACATATCTCTAAGAAAGTCATGGCTTAACTATGCTCGGCGTGTTGCACGCAGATTACGCAACCACTCAAGGCCTTCGCGTGTATCTTGAATTACTGTAAATTGATATGGTGAAATGCTGTATGCTTTTTGGAATGATTCAAGCACACCTTCACTATTCACTTGCTCATGGTTTTTATATTTAACTTGGCGCGATGCGGAAGCAACGCCTAAATACTTACGTTTAATTGTCACCTCAACGCCGCGCGGAACCCATGGAATACCATTTGGCCCAGCACCAACACCATTGATTGATAAGAAAACATACTTTTCTGCGTCTGCCGTGTTGCCTTCTTGAAACATTACGGTTACTTTTTCTTCAAGAAAGGCTAATTTTTTTGCTTTATCATCTAATCCGTGAATAGATTGAATTTCAATATCTTCACCAATTAGCTGTTTCTCACCCTTTTGAGAAAACTTAACGGTCTTTTCTGGTGCCACTTCCAACTCTTCTGATGCAATCGCATTGGATTTAATAACAGGTGCTGATTTAGCGGCTGTTGGTTTACGTGCTGGTGTATTTTTGGTCACTCTGGCCATTGATGGGTTACTCCTGTATGAGTTTGAAAACTAAGCATTAACGCACCCAAGATAACGCAATCCACCTGTGTCGCAATTTGATACAAAAAAACCCCAATTAAGGGGCTTTTCTTCAAGTGTTAACTTATAGGTTAACTATGCGATTGCTTTGAAGTAGCAAGTCTTGCTTGCCAATACAAGTGCGAGTGTCGCATTTTGTAATACACGGAAACCGTTTGTGGTTAATGTGATGCCACCATTGCCGCCAGTGACTTCAAGTGTGCGTGTGCCTGCAGCAACAGTTTTAATACAACTGTTATCTGCCATGCCTTCATAAAACTCACCACTTACGCGATCAGTTGCGTTGATAAATTCAACGTATTTAGGTTTAAAGCCAACGTCAATTTCAATAAAGTCCGTTGCAACAATCGCAGTTGCATCAAATACCACTTTACCAACAGCTACCTGACCGTTTTGCTGTGATGGATTTAAGGTTACTGTACGCGCTGTATTTTCAGCCATGATAATTCCTTCCTAATGAGTTAAATAAACACCACGGCTTAAGCTGTAAGTGTTAGTGCTGCTGGATTTGTAGTCGCAGCATAATTTGTATCTGTTACGCCTGCATCAGCATCAAGCTTTGCGGTAATCGCAACAATGCTTGCACGCAAAGCGGTGTTGTCGGCTAAAACAGCCTCTAACAGTTCACGCTGTGCTTTTGCTTCACGCTTGTCTTTTAATGTGGCGGTTTGTTGTTTGATTGAGGCCATACCATTTCCTTTACTAATAAATTTAACAAAGGGGAATTTCACCCCTTTAGTTGATTAAGCTAGGTTAGGTGTACCAACTTCTAAAACAGCCATCCAGCCTTGGTTAAGAACCAATGAATCATAGTAGAACTTAGAGCCTGCATAACCACGTTGACCTAATGGATCAGCTTTATCTGCAACACCAGGTGGTACCCATGTTGGTGTAATTGCATCAACTCCGCGCAACATCACATTACCCCAAGCCTCTTCTGCTGCAACGATACAAGGATAAACGTCAATCAATGTGCCGTTAGTTGAAGCTAAGCCTGTTGCGCCAACTGCCGCACCTGCATCGATGTACGGCGCAAGTTCTGGTGATGTAACAAAGCGGAAGTTTTCAGCAGTGCCGATTTCACCTTCTGAAATGGTTTTACGACTGCCGTAATCTGCCACTGGCACAAAGCCTGGCAAATCACGAATAGCAGGGTCCATATCAGTATGGCAATAAACCACGTATGAAGCTTCAACTGATGAAGTGCCATAACCTGGGCTTGCATCTAAAATGCTTGTGATTTGTTTTGCATGGTTAGTTTTTAAGCCTTTAGTAACACGGCGAATTAAGTTAAGACTTAATGTTTCATCCACTGTGTCTGTACTAGAACCGCCTGCATAAAATTTGTTAGTACCTGCTTTTAATGCACCGAAGCAAACCATTTCACGAATCAAACCAATCGTTTCACCGATTTGTTTTTTCATGTCGCCTGCAACGTCATCTTCGTACAAGTCAAAGGTCTTGTCTGTGATTGAATACAATACGCCGTATTGTTCAACCACTGCAGTTACATCAGTGTAAGCCATCGTGCGTGCAGTTGGTGTTGTACCTTCGTTGAGTTTGTAGCTGTCAGCGAAAGTGCCTACATTTGAACCATTGATCCAAACGTTATCTACACCGCTTGGTGGTAATGCGCGGCGATAAACTACAGTATCGCTTGAGTTTTTAGGCATCTTTTTTTGTAAGCCTGTTTTACATAACACTTCCATTGGCATGGCGTGTTTAAGAATGTCGCCTTTAAGTTTGCCAATACGTGCTGCTGCTGTGGTCATTGTTTGAATAGCCATGATATTTCCTTTTTATTTTTTAAACGCCATATTAAAACCGTCTAATTCTGTCATCGCTTGCGGCTTTAAAGTGACTTGTGTGCTTCTTGGTGTAATCGCACGCTGTAAACGATCTCTACGTTCCTGCGTGCCGCTATTTTTTGCGGCGTTCCAATTTTTATACTCTGTAAGCTTTTCACCGATATACATTGCATCCCAACTATCATCCAGCTTCACGCGCTCTTCATCTGGTAGCGTTTGCTTCCAAACTTTGTAGTCGTCAGAAACCAGAAGCTGCGGTGCGTCTTTGTGCTGAATTAACAGCAAGCTCTTCTGCATATCCTTACTTAACTCTTCGCGCACTTGCGCTACACGGCTTTCAATCACCTCGTTAGATTGAGTGTTATCCGCTGTGCCAAAGTTATTAAAATCTTCTGCCAATATCTCTGCAAGTTCAGGGAACTCTGCTTGCATGCGTTTAAAGCTCGCACCATTAAAATTCACTTTAGCTTGTTGCTGAGTTTGCCCATTTTTTTGAAGCTCAAGTAATGCACGGTTTAACTCACCAAACTTACCGTGGATCTTGCGAATTTCAGCAGAGGTCATCTGCTCAATTTCTTCAATCTTAGGCATCTTGGCTAACATTGCTGTCAGCTGCTCTGGCGTTAATCCTACTTGTTGCTCAATTGGCTTATCATCAACAGCATCAGCTTCTGATAATGTCGCTTCACTAGCATTGGTTACTTCCGCTTCTTCTGTGTTCTCTTGTTCTGCAGGGGCTTCATCAGCGCGTACATCACCATTTAAACTGGCAGAAAATGCAGCAGATTCTTCTGCTTGTGCTACCTCTTGCGCGGTCTGTTGCGATTCAAGGTTGTTTGCTTCTTCGCTTGCTACTGTTCCATCTAATTGCATTTAAAGCTCCTCATTACTCAAAAGGGCGTGATTCCTCAAGGCCTTTTGTCAAACTCGGCGGTGTGTTTTCCAGCGCCAAAAAACTTTTAATCTCTAAAATTCTGCCTCGCATCTTTGCGGTTTGAACTGCATCAGCATCACCATCGTTTTGCTTTCTGCAAGTTTCTAATCGTGCCTCTAAATGCGCTTTAATCTTTATCCATAAAGCAGTCTGCTTTTCAGCAGCGTTGAGCAGTAATTTACTTGACATGTGTTTACTTTAATCTTGTCCACCTGTGTCAAAGGGGCTTTTTCCAGCCTTCAATCTTTCAATTGCATGGCTCACCGCTTTATCCATAATTGGCTTTGGTATGTCTGCTGGATTAGGCTCATTTTCTAAAAGGTACTTAATCTCTGTTTGATCAAGCGTTGGCACCAGTAAAGGTATTTCCATTTCACCTGCACCAAAATCTACGCCTACAGATATTTCTGTTGATACTTTCCCATCTGGTCTTTGAAGTACACCCAAAAATCCAGAACCTTTTTTTGTTCCGTCATTCCTGTTACCAAACTCATTTAATAATCCAGCCATACTAAAGCCCTGCGCCGAACTGTTGCTTCACGGCAATCTCTTGGCTTTGCAACTCTTTCTTGGTACGCTCTTTCATGGCGGTATCAGCTAACTGTGCTTTGATTTGCTGTACTGACATTTCAGACTTCTGTGCTAATTCAATTAATTTTGTATCTCTCGCCAACTGTGCCATTTGCAAGCGATACTCACGATCCTCACGCGCATCCTGTAAATCAATTTCGCGCTGTGTCATTTTCTCTTGCGTATTCGCTTGGGCCACTTTCACCATCGCTTCTGTACGGAGGTGCGTTGATTCTATTTGCGCTTGTGCTGTAATCTGGCGCGGATCTTGTGGTGGATTGGCGGCGGCTTGTTCTTGCATCGCCTTTAACTCATCTTCCGAGTACATAAACAAGGTTGGATTTAATCGCTGTGACTTAAAGTATTCAGTAATCCATTTTTGCGGATTGATACCAAAGGCAGGGTTAACGACCATTGCGCCCATCTGTGCAATCGTTTGATTTTGAATGTCACGCTCAACCAGTGCGCTAGAACCTTTGGCAACAATTTTGTAATCGCCTTTTTCATTCTCTGGCACTTCTGGATCAAGTAATAACCACTCGTAATAGCGTGAGATATGAGGCTCAGTTACTTTGTCATCATAGGTGCGTGCAATACGGCGCATGACTGTCGATGCGTTGTTATTCAACATCTGCATGCCGCCAACAGTTTCAGGCGCTTTACCTTGCTGGCCTTGTAGCAACATGGGTAACCCTGTCACATCCTCAGCCATCTTGATTGCGAATTGAACGATGTTAAATAACTGGTCTTGCATGGCTGGAATGTTGATTGCTGCAAATGCTTCATTCACTGGACCAACGGCATCTTCAACCATGTACCATAATTTGCGCGGTGTAATCTGCCAAACACCATCAGCAGGCTCAATCACACTTCTACGCATTACAATCTGTGGGCCACTCATTAAGCCTGCGTTATCCATGACATTACGCACGGCAGCATTAAGCATGCGTTGCGGCGTTCTAATTTGTCTGGATATGCCAATGCCTGCCCAATAGCCGTCACGCTCTTGCCAGTTCATTACGTCATAAGGGAATGCGCCACTATCAAGTGGGTTAATGGCTGCTTTCACTACACGATCATTAATCATGACAACAATCGCTGGTACGCTTTCCTGACTAGCACATGGGCAGCCTGCGGCCTCCATATCCTCTGGTGAGATAAAGCCTGTGTAATACCAAATGTCGTACTGGTCTTTGTTGTCTAGGTTAAGGGTTTGACGCTCTGCTTCACGCTCTTCTAAGTTCTTTTTCTGTGGGCCTTCTACCAGGCACAGTTCAATCATTTCGGTAATGTATGAAGGATCTAGCTTTAAATCTTCTAGGCCACGTTTAGTTAAGCGGCCTTTTTCAAAGATAAATGAACCTGTGTGGATGTCGTTGCCACATGATGGATCTGGGTACAAATCCCATACATCAATGTTGCGCGATTCTGGATAAATCGACATCTTGCGCACAATAGACGTTAAGCCACCTTCTTTGTTAATTGAGCTATGCTGTCTTGCTACTGGATATGGACCTTTGATAACGCCTGTACCAAGTCTGGCACAACTCTCAATGACTTTACGTGTTTCGTGGTTAAAGCGTGATTCTCTCAACCAATCATCAATGCGTGTTTCAGCATCTTTAGCGGCTGATTTTGCCACCTGTAAGATTTGCTCAGCATGTTCACCAACTGTCATTTGCTTGGGGTTGCCTGCATCATCCGAAGTCATGACAGGCTGGCCATTAGGTGCTAACAATGGCTCTTGGTTTTTGTTGTTCTTAACTAGGTTAGGAATTGGTGTAGGCTCAATGCCCCAATTCTGATCGTCAGTAGGCAGTAACATATCAGCCACTTTCGCAGCTGCAGCATCTACATAAGAACGAGTGATATTAAGAAAAATACGTGAGCGGACTACCTGCTCTTTTTCTTTATCGGTGCCGCCTTCTGGTGATAATGGCTTGCCTCGATTGCGGTATAAGTCACGGTTAGCATCATCAATGCCCTCGTAGTGATCTTCGTCCTCGCGCCAATCATCTTCAACGCCTGATAATTGTCTAGCTTGGACCGCCTCTTCGCGCTTGCCAACTAATACTGTACTCAGAGATTGAAGGCGATTAATCCGCTCTTCGTAGGCTTTCTTCTGATCTTCAACCTGAGTGGTTAATTCAACGTTATCCATTTGACAGGTTTACTCTTCCATGTCCATGGCCATGCCGCTTTTAATCGGCTCTTTAACGCTTGCATTAAAAGCATCTTCTTCAACTTCTGGCGGCGGTGCATCGCCTAGTAAAATACGTTCAGCTACTTCAACGCCTGCTTCAAACGTTTCAACTGGCTGAAATTCTTCGGTATCAATCGTAGCCGGATCAACTTCACCAACCGTCATTTGACCTTCATCTGACAACATAAGAACAACTGCGAATGGCATGGTAATACTCCGTAAATGAATTTATTTACAGAAAAGATAACAGTGTCCATGTGTGTGACAGACGTAAAAAAGCCCACGGCTTAGGTGGGCTTGGTTGTTAGTGTTCCAGTGCTGATCTCTGGAATGGCAAACGAGGGATTTCAACCCACGGCGCCTCACCCAACGTTCTTTGCCAGAACCGGCTACGGCACCAACTGCGGATCAGCCTCCGCATCACACTAACAAGTTATGGTTATTCTAGGACTTTTATCACCTGTGCCCATTAGGTGGCACGCCAAATCCCGTTGTCCTTCCGCTAGTGGAATAACCATACTTCTTAATGCAATTACAAGTTAATTTTAACCTGCCATTCTCTGCGCGTATATATTTACTAATGATAAATTGGTAACAAAATATTGTTATAACAAGTCTATTACCAATTAGTTTAAACATATCAATACCCCATCTCATTTATTTACAAAGCCCAATTTGGCTTATGTTCACTAAAAGCTAAAAAAACGTTCATATTTGTGTTTCGTTTTTTAAAATTCCATAAACTTGGAACAACTTGCAAATTTTCAGCAACGTGTAATCCACAAGCTAATTTGTGAAATATTGGTACTATATGATCTATATTCCATTTGTAACCGGTATATTTTTCTCTCAATCTACATAATTCAACAGCCTCTTTAAAAACAAAATCATTTAACTCTGACTGATTTGCATTAATGATGTTTGATTTTCGTCTGTGTGAGTATTTTAATGACGAAAGCCTTCTACATTTAATTTTTTCATCATTATTCATTTTTACCTAAATTCCATCTACTTTTCTTGCTTTAGTTATTACTCTTGTACCAAGTTCTAATTCTCTTGCATATCGTTGTTCACGGTCTAATTTTTTACCTTTTTTCTCTCGCCATTTTCTTACATCATCAACTGCGCACTTTGCACATTTATTTAATCTTCCATCTTTCATTTTCTTATGGGAATGAAAGTTACTTAATTCTTTTATCTCACCGCACTTAATACATTTTTTATCTACCATCCCATTTCCCCATCTAAAGCTCTAAATCCAGCAGAAGGCGCGGTGCGTTTAGGTGTGTTTAGTTTAGCAAAACGAAGCATCATGACCGCATATCTAACCGCACTCAAAATATCATCAAACTCTTTAACTATTTTACCATCCTTGCGATGATACAAGCGGTACTCTTCAAAGTAACCGTCCAAATGTGCGAACACTTTAAACCGCCCTGTTTGCATACGGTCTAATATTTCAAGCACACCTGCCTCAACGCCATTACCGCCGGTGCCTTCTTCTTCACCTTTTTGTGGTGGGTGAGTTGCTTTATCCTTAAGCATATTCACGCCTAAGTTGCGGTACTGTTGCGCAATTGCTTCGCCAGAACCTTTGTCGTGCTGCAATCCATCATGAGGCCATGCAACAGGAATCCATTTACCTCTAGCGTTGATTGAAACAGAGTGCACTGCTGGTGTTTGTTCGCTTAGCCGGTGAATGTCATACACATAAACAATATCAGCATCCCTATCCCAAGCCAACCAACCGCCTGCAGTCGGGTGATCCCAGCCAAAGTCTAAACCTGCAATGCGTGGCCAGTGCGCAGGAATTGAGAAAGGCTGCACCTTAACCAACTCTTCATCCATTGTAAAAATGCGTCCTGAACCTAACACTGGAATTCCCCTTGATCGTGCATCACGTAAATGCGATGGCGTTGAATATAACAATTCTCTTTTAGTTTTCTCGCTGAGGTGAGGTACATCATTCCAACCAGCCATCACCAAATATTTTGATTCTGATACTTTAGGCATTATTTAAGCTTCATTCCCTTTGGTATGAACTGCATTACTGTGTCAGTCATCCCTTCTAGCGGTGTAAATGTCATGTAAATTAAACCTTCTGTTGTTGCTGTTCTAATCAAGCATTCACCGTATATATCCATTGGCGGCTCTTCGTCCAACCAAATGCCATCTTGTTCAGTGCCTTCAAAAGCACCCCTGCCTTGTTGGTATGACTTAAGACCAAGCAAAGAGAAGCCGCCATTAACATGTTTAATCTCTACCTTATCAATCAAATCACTAACGCCTTGCTTCCAGCTAATATCACCGATGCATTCACCTGGTATTAATCCAGTGCCGCTTAATCGCTTAGTTGACCCACTGCCTTGAACCTTGCCAAATAACTTAGCTTGCACAATGTCGCGTGTAGTTTCATTCGTTTTACCAGCCGCCCAAAAGCTAACAGGCGCATCCCACATCGCACCATTCCACCATGGTGGATATAACCCAGTTAAATGCAATGCCGTTTCATAACCTCCTGCGCCTTCTGTCTTGCCGATACGATTTGCCGCCATAAAACAACGCTCTCTGTATATGTCGCCAGCCTCGAAAAACTCCATGTGCTTAGGATATAACTCACGGCGCAATGGGCCTTCTTCTGGGTAATATGTATAAAGTTTTCTTCTACTTAACCTTCGTAGCTGCTCTTGCTGAATTTTTAGCGCTTCCAATTGCAGCTTGCGCAGCTCTGAGGGCTTCTTGGTTAGCGTTGTATCGCTGTTCAAGTTCATCGTCATTTAACCTTTCAAAATCACCAGGGGAGCCAGTTTCTTTGCGCTCAATGAACATTCCTAGATGTTTAGCAACATTCTCTAGCGCAGAACTCTGGTCAATCATCTTTATTTCAAGACCTTCTTTAGTGACCTTAACCCCTGCATAAAGCATTGCTGTTTGTTCATCAATGGTGCGTGTGTCATGTGGTGTGACTTCACCAGTGCCGCGCCCAAAACATTTAGGACACTGAGCATGTGGAGTGTGTGTTGGGTTAAATCCATAGCCGCCGCCATTGTCTGGTATAACGTGCACCTCATCTGGGTTTGCTTCTGCATAGTTCACGGATTCTGCATATGCTGATGTAAACTCATCTTCATCAATCCATTGATACAAATGTGATTTTCCATAGCAATAACGGCAAGCGCAGCGCCTATACTCAATTAGCTTGCGCGGATCTGCTGTTGCAATCTTCCACCAACGCTCAAGCACCATATCTTGAGTTATCTCAGTACGTTTTGAGCGCTCTTCCATTCGCATGGCGATATATTCAGAAACCTTAACATTGCTTAACAATCTTGATGCCTGAACTTCTGCCGTCTTTTCTGAATACCCACAACGAATAGCCGCCTGCTTACCATTGAGATCAACAAGGTACTCATCACAAAATCTAATTTGTTTTTCATTTAAACTCAAAGTGTCACTCCAATTGCTTGCTATCACTCACGTTCAATCATCCTCACATCTAAAAACTCTAGCATTAGCAATTACAACAGGAACCTGTGGTACTACCTGACTAAATATTCCTAAGCCAAAAATTACTGGTACCTGTTTCTTACGGTACAAATGCGTCACTCTGTTTCTTTTCTTGTAATCTACCCACTCAACTTTCTTGCACTCTATTGAATCCAATCGCTCTACAGCTATTTGTAGGAGCTTTACCGCCTGGTGAAAGTTAATACCAACATTCTTGCTAATCTCTGCCGCTGATTGCCATTCATTACTTAACGAGCCATCTAGTAAAACAATGTTGTCTAACTTTCTTTGCCTGCGTGATTTTTTAGAGAAGAACGATTTATAGCGAACTACAATCGTTCCCAAGTCATCCCATAATGGGTATTTAAAGTTGTCGTAAATTACGCGCATTGCTACCCTGCTTTAACTTCTTCCAGTTTCTGCATCTTGACTATATCTGCCACCATCTGATGCGCAGGTGATTTATCATCGATTACTGGATGAAATTTAACTTCAATCTCTACCTCGCCGTTTGGTAAGTCTTTAATCTTTACTAATGCTTCTGCCATTTCATTCCCCTTCGTTAAAAAATTTATTACAACATTCCCATGGTTGATCCAATGTAAACAGGCGGCGATGCTTTCTTCCCCTGTCCAGTGTGATAACTACCTGCAGTTACCTTTGTTATGTTGCCTTCTCGCTTAATTTCCTCTTTCTTAGCCTTTGCTGGGTCTTTTTGCCTAACATAATGTTCTTGCCCATATTCTTTAATGCGAGCTTTAACAATAACGCTGCGTTTTCTGCCTTTAATTTTTAGGCCAACGCCTTCCATAACGCCCTCATACTTCATTAAAGCGAACTGCTGGTAAAAAGACGGATAGCTAATATCAAATTTATGATTGTTTAGAATCTCTACTAACTCAATTGGCTGTTGTGAATCGGCAACGATTGCTTTTCTGACCTCTAAGGTTTTATCAGATATACCTTTTCTCTTTCCACTCACGCTGCTAACCTTTCTCGTTCTTTTTTTAGTTCTTTAATCATTGCCTTAAACTTCGCTATCAATTCTTTACACTCATCTACGGTGTAGCGGTGTATCTCGTTGTAGTTCTCTACAAACTCAAATCGCTCTAAGCCTATTTTCTTAATTAAGCGTGGGCGGTAATGAAATGTATTGCCGCTTAAATGCACATTGCAGTTATTGCTACATTGCTTGTGTATGTTGTCTAGGTGAAATCTCAACTGGGGCGCTGCCTTAACAGTGCGGTAATGCCCTGCATCGTATTTAATGCTTGGGTTTGTCGTTCCGCAGCTGATGCATGGCTGGTCAAAATCTCTTAACTTCACATACTGGTTGCAGTAGCGCTCTACAATCTTTAGCCACTTCGATAAAGGCCTGCTTGCTTCTTTCTTTTCTCTAGTTTCTTTTCTAACGCGCTTGGCTTCGCTTGCTTCGCGCTTAACTCTTAAATTCTTTGCGTGAACTTCCGCACACTTCCAATCACAAACAGACTGCATAGGCTTGGCCGGAATAAACTTTTTCGGGCAGGCTTTGCATTTCTTTGGCTTTGGCTGTTTTGGTAATTTCATCGCTTACCCTTTTTCCTTCTCGCTCTACCTGGTGCATCGTATTGGCGGTTTTTATCTCTAGGCGGCTCCCATGCTAATAACTCAATCGGGCATGGTAATGGTGCGCGAATTGGTATGCTGTATGAATCAACTACTATCTGTTGTCCTGCTTGGATAGCAACAGCTAATGCCGCAAGTACTATTTGTGCGTTTGATCTCATGCCGCCCTCTTCTCTTCAATCTCTTGATAAAAAGCATTCAACTCAGCGATGCAATCGTTGTATAAATTCGTTGTTTGGCGCTTCCAGAATGAATCGTAAAACGTGACCAAATTACGCAATGCAGCTAACTCATCGCTATACACTCTGAACTTGCCAGTGCTTTGATAGCGCTCTAAAATCAACTTAGCTAAAAAGTTAATGGCTTTCACTGATTCTTTTAGCCCTTCGTCTGCTTTGTAATTAGCGGCAATGTTTAAAGTGTTCGCCATGCGTATTAGGTAATCGTACTCATCGCGTGTCGCGGTACCGAACTGAAAAGCATTGAGCATCGCAAACTCTTCTTTGCCTTCAACCGTGTCATTCATTACTCGATTAACTAGCATTGGAACGCTGGCATGTGACGGCTTGTATTTTTTATTGCGTTTCTTACTCATAAAAACCCCACCACCTTATTCATCACTTCATCCAATTCATCACGGCCTGCGTAGTTTGTTAACACCTTCTCAAGTACAACTGTGGCTACCGCGCTATAAACTTGCTCAAATTGCACATCATCCATACTCGCAAAGCTGATTGATTGCGCTTCTAAACGCATTTCGCCATCTAAGTTAAAGGTCTGCTCGTAAAATCCTGCTTGTATCACTACATCCTTGCGGAATCGTTCAAAACTCTTTGCTACTGGCTGGCCTTTGTACTGTTTGTGCTTGCGCTCTGGGTGCCATGCCTCGAAAGCAAAGTTCAAAAGCGCAAAAAACTTGCGGTGAAACTTACCGTTACGAGGGAATATCGCCTCAAAATCTACAATCTCACCTACTTCAAGGTTGTTTACTCGCTTCCAAAACCTGCGCCATGCTTTATGGTCTTGTTCTGATACACCACCAATCACGCTGAATAGGTACTCGTACAGCACTTCTTTCTGCTGTTCTGATAGCTCTACATCAGCGCGTTTTGTAATGGTGAAGTCGCTCATGCTATTAGCCTTAATTGCTTTAATTCTTGCTCATTGCCTTTAACCATAAAACCGCCTTTAGTCCAGTTTCGTAAAGCGTTCACGGCTTCCCCCCCCACGCCACTAGCATTGAGCCGCTTCCTGCGCCGCCTTTACCTGTTTTTTGCAAGCCATCAACAAAGCTAACTCTTCCTTGCATAAATAAAATTGCATCGGCATTAACTACATAGTCGTGAAACCAACGGCAATCAGTGCGAGCAAATACAAGTGCAATTCCGTTTCTATGTTGATGCATCTTTTGCAACCAGTCCGGCGTAAACTTTCCGTACGGTGGATTTAGCCAAACCAAGCCTCGCCAATCCTGCTTAAGTCCGTCATCTTTCAATGAGTAAAACTTCTTAGCAGGAATCCAATCAATCCCTTGCTCTGGCTGGCATGGGTCTAAATCAAAAGTCAAACCAAGCTCGTCAAATATCCATTTAGGCGTGTACCAATCAACCGATATGTTGTTTTTGTTATCGTGTGTAAAACCAGCAGCTTTCTCGCTCATGCCATACTCTCCAAAAACATCACACAAGACTTAGCCAATCTCTGCTCTTTGGTCTTACGTGGCTTTTCTGCAATCTGATTCATCACCATTGATAGTGTTTGATGCTCTTTAGCCGAACGTAGAACAACATCAATCGCTATACCAAGTTCGGTAGGGTTTTGCATTTCGTGCGGATTAACCTCACTGCGATCCCTGCGCCATTGGTTATGGGCTTCTAGTGTTTTGATGGCTTGGTCTAGTTTCATGCGAATAGCCTTTCTTGCTTCAGTGCATTCTCAATACGCATACAAGCTGTATCAAAATGCTTAGTTCCTGCTTCCAAACATGGCTTTTCAATACCAATAAACTGCCTATTTGTATTTACTGCTGATACACCAAAGGTACCGCTACCCATTGTGTTATCTAGCACCAGCATGCCTTCGTCCGTATATGTGCGAATGAAGTATTCACCCAGAGCAACTGGTTTTTGTGTTGGGTGGTAATTGCTTATTTGTTTGTCGCTTGAGAAAAATAAAACATCGCGTGGGTACCGACTTGTTGAATCATATTCAACAAGGCTAAGTGCTTTGCCATAACACTCACTATTCACATCTTTGCGCTTTGAAGTTTTACGAGCTTGGTTATGTATCATTTGAGGGTTAAATACTGGCTGCTTCCTGTAAAATACAAGCACATTCTCATGAGCACGCATTGGCTGTTTCTTAGCATTCAGAAATCCCGTTGCTGCTCCCTTTTCCCATATCCATTCGCATCTATACATTTCAAGATTGCTCATGACTAAAGCGGCAGTGAATGGTTGAGCTGAAGTTAAAACAATCGCACCATTTGGTTTGATAATTCTCTTGTACTCATTCCAGAGTAAATCCAGCGGTATTACAGAATCCCATGCGCATTCGGTGGTACCGTAAGGCAAGTCAGCAAAAATCATATCTACGCTTTCATTTGCAATAGATGGCATCACCTCTAAGCAATCGCCTAGATATAAACTTGCATTACCGATAATCACTGGATTTGTCATACCTACCACTCAACCTTTGCAGGCTCTTCAACAGCACGCTCTTTTGCCTCAAACTTAGGGCAAGCATTAGCCAGCCAAAAGTCTTTGAAGTTAGCGCGAACAGGGTTAGGCTCGAAACGCTTGCAAAACTCACGGTCTGCGCATACGTGTGTGCCTACTGGTGACTGTCCATGGCAATTTTCGTAACTGTTGATTGGTAAAGGCTTGCCCATTCCTAAACTACTTTCTTCCAGTGAATTGCCCCTTCGTGCCATAAACTACCACCAGATGTGCGAACACCTACCGATCCTTGCGAGCGGATAATTTCAACTACGCCATTAACACCTGGACGATTAGCACCTTTGATTGAAATAACTTTATCGCCAACTTGTAGAGGCTCTGAATCAATGGAATCTGGCGCTGTATTGCTTAGGCTCTGCTTAAGCAAATAACCCTCTAAATCCCAAATCTTATTGCGTGCTTTTTCATATGCGTATTTACGTCCAAGGTCTGCATTGAAGTTTTCAGGGCTAACGCATGCACTTTCGCCAATAACGTGAGTGCCGTTTTTAAGCGTTAATGCACATACGGTTAATGTCGTGCCTTCCGGCTGCCAGTATTTGGCTGAAATAATTACGCTATCAATGTGCTCTTCGGTAATGCGTGGCGCTGTACCGTGATTTGCTGTGTTTTCCATAGTTATTTTTCCTTTGCCTGTTGAATTAACATCTTTCGTTTTTCTACTGCTTTTTCCATTCCAATTACTTTTGCATCTTCTGCCATCCACCTATCAAGCATCGCTAGTGCATGCAGGCTGTATGAGTTCTTTAACCAGCGCACCTTCTCTGAATCAAGGTTGAAGTCGTAAACCCCACTCAAGCAGCCTTCTTTCCAAAGTCTTGATTAGCTGCGCGGATCATTTCGTTCGTAATGCCTGCGGCCTCGTAAACACGCTCTTTGAAGTAAGCAAAGTTTTCGTCTTTAAGCTGAACGATTCCCATCTCTTTTGCTTTAGCCTCAATGCCGGTTACGCTGATGTACCAAGGTTTGGTATTTGATGTGCTTTTGTTTTCACCAACAAAGATTTCATCTGACCAACGGCCTTGGTTGATGTAAGTCAATGGCGCTGGCTCAAAGCCATCTTGCCATTGCCTAGTGTTTTTCATTTGCGTTACGTGTTGGATGATCTGGTCAGCAATCGCGTCTAGCTTCTTGGTTGCCCATTTCTTTTCACAATGATTCTTGGCTACCTTGCGAGGCGTTTTAGGCCATGCATCCCAAAATTCTGCAAATCGTGCGGTCGAAGATCGCACAATGGGTTTAATGTTTTTAATATCTGTCTCTGTATCTGTATCCGTCTCTGTATCTGTTGGATGCTGTTTCTCATTAGACATTTGTGAGACATTAACCCCTTGTCTCATAGGACAACCTTTAACTGTCCTTTGAGACATGAACGTTTCAAAGTCAATTTCATGTTGCGCGTCATGTGGGTGTCTTTGGTTGTGCTTTCTAATGCGCGCAAGCTCTGTGCGGTGCTCTTGCTTGTACTTAGATTCCAATGCATCTAGCGCTTTTTCAGCAATTACAGGGTGATATAGGCGGCCATCAGAGCAAAGCGTCCAGCCTCTAAGCGCACCCTCTCTTACCTTCATCCACTCTTTAACCACGCGACCAAAGCCTGCAAGGTTTGCTAGCACTCTGTCATCATTTGGCAATGAAGCCGCTGGCATCTGGTGCCATGATGCGCACCAAAGCAATACAGCCGCCCAGCAAGCCTCTGGTGATTCCAATGCGGCTAAATCACTATCGCGCAACCTGACTACATCAAGCGGCATAAATGGAAAATTGCGAAGGTCGCAATCTATTGGGGTTAGTGGTTCAGGTAAGCTGCTCATTACGCGACCAATCTCATCTCATCACCTTCATGGCAAACTGCAACTAACGCAGCGCCCGGATAAGGTGAAACGCTATTGCCAACCATGCGCACTTGCTCTGCTACGGTAAAAGCACGTCCATCATGGCCATGTGTGAATTTGTAGTCTTTGTCAAAGCCTTGAGCTGAATAAAGCTCTTTAGGCTTGAGCATGCGCAACTTAATATCAACAATCAGATACGGCATGCCTTGATAGATTACTGTCACCAAAGCCAAGCGGTCTTTGGTGGTAATAGTTGGCACTGGATCACTAACGCTGCTCATGTTGTCAGTGCCGTAGTAGCTCATTAAGAAAGCTGATACACGCAAAGCTTTTTCGGTAGTAGCTTCTTCGTTCATCTCAAGAAGGCTGGCAGATATTAATTGTTGCTGACTGCCTGTATTTGTAATGGTTGATACTGGGTCTGTTACTGAGTTTCCAGAACCGTTATAGAAGCCACCATTTGCTTGCGCTAAGAATGTTGTTACCAATGCATGACGATTCTCTGTAGTGATCGTAGGCAATGAACCTTTTAAGCCGGAGCTTCTATCATTACCAGATTCTGTTTTGTCGCCGTAGTATTGCTGCAGGTGTGCCATTGCCAAAGCTTGACCACCACCGTTTGCAGTAATTGTGCCTAATGGCTCTTGGCTTGATTTAGCCCCATCGCCCCATCGTTTAGTTTTGCCGCTACCTTCGCCGTGGCCTGCTTGCACCATGATTGGTGTTGCTAAGGCAAACTCACCGCCTTTGGCTGTTGTGATGGTGTTCAATGGCTGATTAATGTCATGAATACCGTTTGAGCTGCTTTGTGTTACTTGAACGATGAACGGATCAGCATTATTGATAACGTACTTCATCATGCCTTTAGCGATACGGCGCATTGTGGCCTCAGCTAATGGCTTCTTGCGGTCAAATATAGATTGCGATTCAATACTAAAATCAATGTGTTCGTGCGCAGCGCTCCAACGCTTCTGACCGCGCTTAGGATTTTTAAAGTGCGTAGGCGCAGGGAATCTTACTTGCTGTCCATCATTACGCGCATGCATAAATAGTCTGTCGCGTGTAGTGCCGGCACCGTAATCAGCTGCAACAAGATTTTGGCATTTAACGTCATAGCCCATGTTGTTAAGCATTTTGATAAAACGTTGCCATGTTTGGCCTGCACGCTTAGGATCTGGAATTAGATATTGCTTTTCGCGCGGCACAACTTCACCAGGCGCAGCAATACGGTTAGTAACCTTGCCATTGGCATCAGTTAACTTGTCTAAAGTAATCACGCGGCCAGTTGCACTATCACGCTTAGCAATCAATGGACCCCATTTTTGAACCTGCTTAACATTCTCAAGCGTAATGACACGAGGCTTTACTTGACCAGCCCAACGAACAACCACCCATGACAATGCACGGCGCTTTTCATTACGAGGTTGGCCTCCAGCTGCTTGGCTATGATGCGTACAATCTGGACTTGCGTGAAGGTGACCAACTGGGCGACCATGCACTACTGAATCTGGGCACACTTCAAATACATCTGCTACAAAGTGGCGCGTTTGAGGGTGGTTGGCACGATGCATACTCAAGGCATCGTCATTGTGGTTAATCGCAATATCAGGATGGCGACCGAGTGCCATGTAGATTGCCTTTGACATACCGCCGCCACCTGCAAACAGGTCAACGATAAGCTCTCTATGTATATCTAATAATTGTTGTCGTGCCATTTTTTTATTGCCTCTCATATTGCCGTTATTAGGTGCGCTGGCGTGACAAATGGGGCAATAATCCATAAGTCGCTATGCCTAGCTGCCAGCGCGTAAACCATTAAACTGCCGCCTTATTGACGATCAGCTGATACTCAAACAAACCCTTACCTTTGTAGCGCTTTTCAACTGCGTGCGAACCAAAGCGCGGCTTGCGCATATGTCTTAACTGCGCTGAAATGCTTGCTTCGTGATGACCTGTTAATGCCGCGATTTTGCTAAGTGAGCGAAACTCACCATCGGCCATTAGCTTGAATATGTCGATGTACTGATTGGTTAAGCGTGCGCTATCGCGGTCATGCTTGTAATCAGCACCGTTGAATCTTGAGGTTTTAGAGATTGAATTAATCATTCCCTATTGCTCCCCTATTCCTGCAATGAGATTCAAACGGTTTTGCTGTAACCTTTGAATTGTGTCTAATCCATGTGCATCAATAAGGGCTTTCATGCGTAGGTATTCAACTAACGAACCAAAACCAGCTTCACGCGCTTTGCGGTGTAAAATTTCCAGTGTTTCCTCTGGAATGCGCACCTTTGGGATTTCAGCAGTGCATTTACCTAGAATGCAGGCTTCGCTTGAGCGACTAAATGAAATACCTTTTGTCATATACAAAACCTCTCAACCAACTGTTTTAGTAATTTTTTTGCATGGGATTCATGCGGCGGTTCTTATAAAAGCCCAGTCAACATTAGGCGACAAATCTTCAACCAATACGGCTCTGTTCGATTCGCGCTCAATGTTCACCACAAGCTCAGATTTAAAGGTGGTTCCTTCTGAAATTGCTTTGCGCAAATAACCGATAGTTGTGCCGCACCTGATAGCAAAATTATCTTGCTCAGCGGTGGTAAGTGAATTGAGAAATTCGCGTAATTTGTCCATAAACGAAACATTACCAAATAGTAATTTAATTTGCAAGAATTATTTACCTTTTGGTGTTTTACTAAATGGTAAATAACAGTTAAATTAAAATTTATGGATAACCGAAGCCAAACAGCCGATAAAAGACGTGAGAACTTACGCAGATGGATTGATGAAAGATGCGAGGGATCTCAGGCAAAATTCATTGATGTAACAGGCATCAATCAAGGGGAGTTGTCAGGCTTATTGCGTGATAAGTCATTTGGTGAGAAAAAAGCAAGAAGCTTAGAATTGAGTGCAGGAATGCCTCCATTTTATTTGGATGGCATCATTGCAAATGAATTTACAAGTAAAGAATTGCCGCCGAATAGTTACAAAGTAGAAGCAAGCTTGTCTTACCCTCCTGTTTACGGAAAAGCTATGGGCGGTTTACCAGATAGATTATTTACAGATGAAGGCCGTTTATGTAATGGTCATGATGAGTATGGTGAAGTGTATTCAAGTGATAAGAATGCATTTATCACAAGGGTTGATGGAAACTCAATGATTCCCAAGTACCATCATGGCGGTTATGCGTTGGTTGAGCCTGACACTGATCCAGAGCTTGAAGATGATGTATTGATTAAACTCACCACAGGCCAGGTGATGCTTAAGAAATTAATATCTCGCAGAGGTGGTGTAGTGTTATCAAGCTATGGTGATCCAGTGATCTACACGTTTACACCAGATCAGATTGTTTGGATGTATTACGTGGCCTATCCAGTGCCAGCCAGAAAAATTAAGAATAGAGTTTAATATTGCAAAGGTTGATAGCATTATTTATCACGCTATATTCAACTCCGTTATTTGCTGATTACTATGCGATTGGCGAAATTAGCGGAACGGAATGTAGTGGATTTATTATAAAATCCTGTGAAAAAAAGATTATCAATGCGGTTGAAAAAGATGGGAATCTATACGAAATTACAAAAAGATTTTCAAATGTAGATCGCTACTCAAACGGCAAATGCACAATAAAAACTAAAAACAATAACGGCGGCATAATTGCTAGTGCCACAAATGCAATTAAACAACCAAATTTTTTAACATTAAAAAATGGAAGCTATGAAAGCGTAGATGCAGAATATATTTCATTCAAATGTGCTAAGAAATAAGTCTAAAGGCTTCACTTTAATTGAAATGGCCGTAGTGGTTTTTTTGATAGGCATTCTCGCAACAATGGGATTGTCAGCTGCCAACTCAATTTTAGCCAGCTCAACTATCAGTACCACTAAAAAGAAACAGGAGTTGATACGTGATGTATTAATTGCCTACATTGCCAATAACAAGCGTTTGCCGTGTCCATCTATTGATGAGAATGGTTTTGAATCGCGGACGACTACAGTTCCTAATGTATGTACTGGTTACTTTGGCACACTGCCATATTTAACATTAGGACTTTCAAAGAGCGCGGCTACTGATGGTTGGGAAAACCTGTTTTCTTATGCAGTATCAAGCCAATGGACCCTCACCTACGCCAACACGGTTACTGCAACTACATCAAACAATCCAGCCATCTCATTCAACACAGGGGATGATGGGGCGATTATTGTAAGCAATAGAGTGCCAGCAACTAACGTAGCAACCACTAACCTGGGCCCTGATGTAGCTATTGTTATATCACATGGAAAAAACGGATTAGGAGCCTTTACCTCAAAAGGCACTAGAAACAGCTTCCCTGCTAACACCTCAGATGAGTTTGCAAACGTTCCACCTGATACCTTCACTCTACCAGCAACTACTTTTCAAAGAGAATACACCGATATTGACGTAGCAACTTACGGCGGATTTGATGATGTGCTACTTAGATTAAGAGCTGCGGAAATTAGCTCACAGCTCATTAAAGATGGCTCTATTAAATCAGCTAATGCGGAATGGGCTGAGCAATTAGAGCAAATAAACTATGCACTAGCTAGTTATATTTTAGATCCAAGCGGACCTAACTGTTCACCCCCTGTCGAAAATGAGTTTGATAATTTACTAATTGCAAAAAATATAAATTTAAAAGACCCGTGGGGCGGATCAATAAATTACAAAAGGAATGTAGTTAAGATTGATGGGGAAGGAACCCCAATACCTTTACCTTCTGATAGCGCACTCTATATACTAAACCAGGGTTCACCGAAGGAAATCAAAATGCTATTTACAGCATTCCATGACAAATATCAGGGCCTCATTAAGAATACTTGCTCATAAATGGAGATGAAATTGAACTACAAACTAGCATTAATTTTAACGCCTGCAGTCTTTATGTTATTGATCTGGATATTAGCATTATCTAATGGACCACTAATATCAACATTAGGACTTGTAAAGCTTTTACTATTAGGTGCGGTGATGGCATATGGAATATCTCTTTCAATCGCCATATTCATTAAAGAGTTGATAGCACTGTAAATTGAAACACTCACGCGCATTCACTATTATTGAGCTTGCAATAGTAATTACCGTAATAGGAATTATCTTAGGGGCTATTGCTGCAAGAAGCGGATCACTGATAGGCAATGCTGAATCAACAGATACTATTGCTTTGATTAATGACCTAAGTGCTGCCGCGATCAGTTTTAAAAGTAAATATCATTACTTGCCAGGTGATATGCCATTAACTGGGGATGAAATACCAAACGTAAGCGCAGCATGCAATATCGTGACTAGCACTTTACTCATAGGCAATGGGAAGCTTGATACAGCAACCGAAGTAGGATGTGCGACTGAGCACCTTGTTCGTGCTGGCATGATAAAAGGCACTATCAATGGAATATCCACTAAAAGTAATAAGACAGATCAGCCAAATGTATTTATAACCGCAAGGCGTGACGCAAGCTCTCTGCCCACTACTGTACTTAACGAAATACAGATTAACAATCTACTATGTGATGAAGCTCGCACTATTGATAGAAAAATGGATGATAATGACTTCTCTACTGGCAAGATAGTGGCCTCAGTAGCAACATGCGAGCCTAATGGGATTAATGATCCAGTTCCTATTATTGATGTGGCAATCTAGTAGCAATGGCACTGCGCGCCAATTGGCAAATTGAATTTGTGTTACAATCAATACTCTATGTAAGCATATTAGCCAATACATTTATTAAAATAGCTCAATGACAATATACGCTGCAATTCCTCTAGCCAATAACATTGCAAGACTCTCAGAGTCTGTGAGTGAGGTATTCCCTGATGATAATATCAATACGTACGCTCTACCTTCTGGCGCAGGTTTTTTAATAAACTTTAGCGGAACAAATCAGGAGCTTTGCGACAAACTGTTTATCACTCAAGGAAAAACTGAGGAACAAAAGTCATACGTTGGATCCACCCTTGTTGTACCATTTGATTACTACTGGGGCGTTGGAAATTCATCTATGTGGGAATGGCTAAAAGCTAGGTTTGAGGAATAACAATGGCAAATCAACCTGGACATGATGCAGACTCCCCTCCGCAAAGTGAGGCAGTTACAAAACCAACCCCAAGAGCAGATTCAAGCTACTTCACTCAAGAGGTTGAGTACACTAGGCAAGCAATCAATGAAATGCGAATAGAGATGAATAAGCATGCGGCTGACTCTAAAGCAGAAATAACAAAAGCTGTAGATGCATTCATTAAAAACACTATTGAAGTCAACAGCAAGACTGCTATTTTAAGCGCCGAAACGAAAGGGCAATATGCAACACTTGACGTATCAGTGAAGCAGCTTACAAAATCCATTGATGAGATGAAGCCAAAGGTTGATTCACTAACTAGTTGGAGATTGTTACTAATTGGAGGAAGCACCGTAATTATGGCTTTATTTAGTATACTTCTAACTCTATGGATCAAAGGGGTAATAAAAATCTCATGGCCCATTTAAACTTTTAACCAACCTGCTTCGGCAGGTTTTTTTACGTCCATTCAACTGTAAGCCTATAGCTAACAGTTCACAAACAGCTTAAGTGCGGTTTTTTTACGCCAAAATTTCCTCACTATAAAAATAATTAAAATAAATTACCAAATGGTATTGACACGATAATTACCATTTAGTAATATTCATACATCGCAACAAAACACCGTTTCGATACTTTCTCCCAGGTTGGCGAGTGGGAAATTTTAGGAAGAGTACCACTCGCGTTTTTTAAGGTGAATGAAATGAACATATTGCAATCAGGTTTAGCGATGCAAGCCATGCAGGTTAAGGCAAGTAAGGTAGCTGTTATCGGCACAGATAAGACCGTAGAAGCTTTTAAATCACAAGGCAAGGTGTTGGTACATAAGCCAGCCAGTTTAGACGCCTTACGTGCTGAGAAAGAAGCTAAGAAAGCGCGTGAAGCACAGCGTCAGATGATGGCACATACATCGCCAGAGGCGGCATAAGCCATGGACATTAAACACACACAAGAGCCGTGGAAATTTTTAGAACAAGGCGATGCAGACGAATACTGCCTAGTTACTGCCGATGGCTTGAAGTGGGTAATTGCATTCAGAATTAACGGCGAAATGATGCCGGATATGCAGCGTGCTAATGCTCGCCGAATAGTGGCATGTGTGAATGCTTGTGCTGGAATCCCTACTTCCTTATTAGAAAACATCGGCAAAGGTATGGGGCCAAATTGGCTTCAAGCGAAACAGCAGCGCGACACCGCATGGGAAGAGTTACGCAAAATCCGCGAAGCAATCAAGGCTAACCCAGAAGAATCAACTTTTGATGAAGTGGAGAGAGTTGTTAGTCAGGGCGATATTCTTCTGGAAGCATTAAAAGGATTGATTGAGTTTGCGGAGCCGTACTTTGATAAAGATGGATTTGGATATATAGGCAAGCTTGAAGCTGCTAAAAAATGTATAGCAAAAGCCGAAGGAAGGTTGTAGTTATGGCGCTAATCGAGCAATACATCGTTGATGAATCAGGCCGCAAGCGTGTTGTGTTTGTTGATTCAGATGATAAGAGCGCTAACGAGTTTGCAGAGTACCAAGCAGGCTATGAAGCCGCACCAAACAAGCTTGATTACAACATGCAACTGATGAAGAAGATTAGAGCGAGGCATCCACTATGAAAGCACTTTACTCGATCATATGGGCAGCAATCATCGCCTTGGTTGTATTCGGTGCAATACACATACAGCAACAGTTAAACGCTGAAATTGATAAGCGTGCAAATGCAAAGATTAAAGAAGGTTGGTGCAGCGTAGAAATGTCAGGAAGTAACGCATCAATTGAATGTAGCAGAGTGAGCAAGATATGAGTTTTATCAAGCATTACCTCTATTGCCGCGAGTTTGGCAGCGGAATAGTTAAGAGTTTTTTGAGAGCAATTAAGGTTAATTTTTAGGAGTATTCAAATGAGTACAGAAGTTAGAAAACAGAATCCAGTAGCTGCATTTAGTGGCTTTATGGACAAATTTAAACCACAGTTAGCACTTGCATTGCCTAAGCATTTAACAGCAGACCGTATGGCTCGTTTAGCGCTCACTGCATTCAGCACCACACCTAAATTGCAAGAGTGCGAACAAATGAGTATTGCCGCCTCAATTATGACGGCTGGACAGTTGGGGTTAGAACCTGGCGTTAATGGCGCTGGTTATTTAATCCCTTATGGCAAAACTTGCACCTTCGTTCCGGGCTGGAAAGGTTTAGTTGACCTTGTTTCTCGTAGCGGACGTGGCACCGTGTTTACAGGCGTTATTTTCAAAGATCAACAATACACATTTACAGATGGCGCACGCCGTGACTTGGTAATTCACAACGAAACTGAGCTTGATGATGCAGCAGACATTACACATGGCTACGCAATTGGATGGGTTAAAGATTCATCAATGCCAATCATTGAGCTATGGACCGTGGGCAAAATTAAAAAGCACCGCGATAAATACAACAAAGTTGGCAAGAATCATTACAGCTTTCGTGATTGGGAAATGTACGCAAGAAAAATCCCATTACTTCAAGTGCTGAAATACATGCCTTGTTCAGTTGAAGTTTCAAACGCAATGGCAATTAGTCATGCATCAGAAGCAGGCCGAGGCGCAACAATTGAAAACGGAATTGTCATTGATGTTGCAGACCAATACGGACACAACGCAAACGAGGTAACTGAATTACCTACCTGCACAGATGAAAGCTTTAACAAAAATAAAGCTGATTGGAAGCAGGCAGTCATTAGCGGTAAAAAATCAGCAACAGAGTTAATCAACACAATTCAACTTAAAGAAACATTAACCGAAGATCAGCAGTTTGAAATTGCATCTTGGGCTGATGAAGGAAAATAATCATGCAAACACATAACCTAGTACAAGGCTCTCAAGAATGGCACGACCATCGTGCTAAATACGATAACGCAAGCGACTTGCCAGCTGCCGCAGGCGTAAGTAAATACAAAACTCGTGATGAGTTAATGACGGAATACAAAACTGGCATCACTCAAGAAGTTAGCGCCTCATTGCAAGTAAGGTTTGACAATGGCCATAGATTTGAAGCGCTAGCTAGGCCATTAGCAGAAGCAATCGTTGGCAAAGCGCTCTACCCTGTTATTGGCACGCTTGATAGTTTGGGAGCCTCTTTTGACGGCCTAGACATTATGGACGAGGTTAACTGGGAACATAAGACGCTCAATGATTCAATCCGCGCTTGTGAAACTGCTGATGATCTTGATGAAATGTATAAATTGCAAATGGATCAGCAGATGCTTTTATCCGGTGCTGAGAAAACACTATTCAGCGCAACGCAATGGGATGAATACGACAATCTAATTGAGGAAAAGCACCTTTGGTACACCACTACGCCAGAGCGCATGCAGCGTGTTAAAGATATTTGGGCGCAATTACATCTTGATTTAGAAACCTTTGTGCCAACCGTAAAGGTAGAGCCACCTAAAGCACAAGTTGTTTTAGAGCTACCAGCGCTCTATATTCAAGCGCGTGGTGAGATTACCACCAACAATATGCAAGAGTACGGTGAAGCCCTTGCAAAGCGCCTAGAAGAAGTGCGTTCAATCGCTTTAATCACAGACCAAGACTTTGCAAACGCTAAGCAAGGCGCAAAGCTATTACGTGAAAACATCAAACAAGCACAAAACGCAAAAGAGGCGATGCTCTCAGAAACTGCAACAGTCGGTGAAGCTGCACGAATGATTGATGCTTGGTGTGAAGATATGCGCTTAACTGCATTACAGCTTGAAAAAGATGTAGAGCGCGAAGATAAGCTCAAAAAAATAGCAATGATCAATGATGCACAAGGTAGCTTCACATCATTAACCAACAGCCTTGATGACAAAGTAAAACCTATTCGCTTAAACATTGCTATGCCTAATTTTGCAGACGCAATCAAAGGCAAAAGTAAGTTTTCAAGCATGCAAGAGGCAATCAATGCATTGCTTTCAATTGAAACAATGAACGCTAAAAGCTTAGCCAACGCAATTATGGATAAGCAAGCTTACTTAAAAGAAATGGCAGACGGTTACGAGTTCTTGTTTTCAGACCTGCAGCAAATTATTTTCAAAGCACAAGATGATTTTCAGTTGCTAGTGACTTCTCGTATTAGTAAGCACGTAGCTGATGAAGCTGAAAAATTAAAAGCTATCAAAGAGCAAGCCGAAGCAGACGCACGCGCTAAATTAGAAGCAGAGGCCAAAGCAAAAGAAGCCGCTGAAATCAAAGCACGCCAAGAGCTTGAAGCGCAAATCATTGCAGAGGCTAAGAACGATGACGGTGCTGTTGTTGACGCGACATTTAACGAATCTGACTTTAAGAATGTGTTTGCAGAACCAATACAGAAAATTGCAAACGCTAAGCGCCCTACTGCTCAAGCAATCATCGCCCTAGTAGCTACTACATACAAAGTTGAGGCAAAGACCGCAGAGCGTTGGTTGGCTCAATCGTTTGGTGAGTTGAAGGCGGCTTAAAAGTTATGGGCGAAATTAACTATCTAGTCGCGCTACGTAAATAGTCGGGCAGGAGCTAGAGCCGTACATACGGAACAAGGATAGAAAAGTAGCCCACCTTATTTAATTAAAGGAATTACAAATGAAACTAGCAGCATTTTACGACACAGAAACAACCGGATTGCCATTGTTTTCAGAGCCATCCGATGATCCACGCCAGCCTCACATTGTTCAATTGGCGGCAATTTTAGTTGATTTAGACAGTAAGAAAACTATTCAGTCTATTGACCTAATCATTAAGCCTATTGATTGGATTATTACACCAGAAATGACAGCCATCCATGGCGTTTCACATGAGCATGCAATGGATGTTGGTGTTAGCGAAAAAGCTGCAACAGAAATGTTGATTGATATGGTTGGTAGCCGCTTGCGTGTAGCTCATAACGAACAGTTTGATGCACGAATCCTTCGCATTGCTGCCAAGCGTTATACCAGTGACGAAGTAGCCGATGTATGGAAGTCAGGCGAAGCTGAATGCACCGCAAGACTATCAACAAAAATATGCAATCTACCACCAACCGAAAAGATGATTGCAGCAAAGAAAAACTTTAACAAAACACCAAACCTTACCGAAGCTTACACTCACTTCTTTGGTAAGGGATTTGATGATGCACATACCGCAATGGCTGATGTTATTGCATGCCGTGATGTTTATTTTGCGGTTAAAGAATCAGCGTAAGTAGTACGTCTGGCTCACGTAACGAGCCACATGAATTAAGCCGACTTTATAACGTGGCGCATCACTAAAGCCAATGCGTAGGCTACCTCTTGTGGGGTTAAGTCGGTTCAGTTAATGGGGTAGCAGCACTGTTTAGAAGTGCGAGAAGTGAGGGAACAAGCTCACGCAATGAGGCCGCAAGGCTCTGAGGTTCTGCGATTAGCCACAATTAGCCAAGTTTGGCCGTTATCGAGAAGTGAAGCTAATCGGATGTAGGCGAAAGCTTACCGCCCCACCATTTAACAGAAAGAAAAATATGGACTTAAAACTAAAAGACGTACCTATTGGGACAATCGTAGAGCTAGGCGGCGACACTGAAAAGCGCCAGTTATATGTGGGTGAAATAAAAGATGGATTCGGCAAGCTATGGAAGAGCAAGCAGGACCATATGCAAGGCAAGCCTTGGCAAGTAATGGCAGCCACTTCATCAAGAATTAAGCACTATCAATTACCTTAGAGGTGAACCATGGCAAAGCAACGCAAGGGCAGTAAACGTAATTCCAGACGCGATAGAGCAAATGAAAAGAGAACTCCATGGCTTTGAAAACTTTAACACTACACGTTAAGCGTGAATACTTTGAGCAAATGCTCAATGGCTCAAAAACAGAAGAGTTTAGAGAATGTACTCTGTACTGGAAAAAGCGCATAGAAAAACATTACGACAACTTGGTTATTTGTTGTGGTTACCCAAAGCGCGATGACGAAACAAAGCGCCTCACAAGAACATGGCGAGGTGCGACTATTAAAACAATTACCCATAAGCACTTTGGAAATAAGCCAGTAGCTGTTTATGCAATTAAGGTTAATTAAGCCATGAAAATCATCACCAAACAATTCACAGTCCTAGACCTAAACGGTAAAACAGTAGAGGCCAAAGGCTACGCAGATGCAAGCCAGAAGGCGCTTAACTTCATACCTGGTGACGAAGGCGAAGTTGTGATTGTTATTAGAATTAAGAAGGATAAAAAGTGATGGATATTAAACAGATTATTGAAGATGCGAAAGAGGCAGGGTTCAATCCGCACCCAGTTTTCGGCGGTTTGGTAGTTAGACATTCTAACGGCTCATGGATAGATATAAGTAACGAATTACTCAAATTCGCAGAACTCACGCTTAAACGTGCCTCACTATCTGCGAATGAGCAGGATAAAAGAAACGCGGACTATCACGTTATATCCGATTCAAGCGATTGCTTTATTGCCGTCAGTAAAGATGTTGCAGGCCAGTTAATTTACATCCGAGACCAACTAACGATACAAGATATTAACGAAGCTTATCACGCACTTTACTGCATTGCAGACCCTAACTTAACTAGCACTGAACCGTGGGCTGGTTTAGAAGCCATTGCCAATAAGAAAGTTGGTGTGTGATGAAAATACAGCTATTTGCGGCAGACGCCGATAACGGTGAAATTTTAGAAACAGTGACCATTAGTAAACTTGAGTATGAAACTCTGAAGCAAAACGTAGCTACTGGTAAACGTCTGCTACTCGAAGAAATGGGTGTTACAGCTGAACGAACGAAGCTTGCAATTGAGCTACGCACCCAACTAGCCGAAGCACAGGCTGATAAAGCGGAGGAAATCCGTATTAGTAATGAACGTGGACAGTATATCGAAAAGTTACTAGCAGACATTGCTGGATTAGAAGCAGAGAAAGCGGAATTGGTGAAGCAAAATAACCTACTGGAAATTAACTTACGCAAAACAAAACTCGAATTAAGCGAATGGGATAGGAGTTATAACCCATGAATAACCTAGACCAATTACGTGAGAGATTTGAGGCTTACCAAACAAAAACTGGTATGGCATCATTTTTGCACTACGTTGTTGATAAAAATGAGTATGGCTATATCCAAATGCAAAAAGATTGGAGGCTTTACCAAGCCGCCCACATCAGCGCAGTTAAGCAGTGCGCGGAGATATGTGTAAATGTTGCCAATGATAAAAGTCCTAAAGCTCAATTTGGCGCTCAATGTTGCGAAGATGCAATCCTAGCACTACTATCAAAGGAGAATAGTGATGAGTGCAACTGACAGATTGAGAGAAAAAGCGCAAAACGAACAGACAAGCATTGCACTGAATCATCTACTTAAAGCTGAACAATTACGCAATCAGAAACTTGAGGCACAGTTAGCAATAGCAGTTGAGGCTCTTGAGGAAATAGGAAGTGTTAATTGGCATTACTCTATGAGCAGGAAAATAGCAACCGAAGCACTCAGCAAAATTAGAATACAGAACAAGTCTGCGGAAAGTAAAGGTGAATAGTATGCTTAATTTTATTGCTTGGGCTTTTGCAATTGCATCTATTTTAATTTCTCACTTTGGCAGTGTATCGAGTGATTATTTGTTTGCAATTTATTTGTCCAGTCTTGCATTTTTAGCATGGGTTGCTGACATAGCCGTGTATAGATTAATCAAAGAATTGAAAGGTAAAGGATAAGAATATGAGCGAAGTTTACACAATCGAAGATTTAATGAAGGCACTTAAAATTAGTCGCACAACGTTTTGGCGCAGACGTAAATCAGGCGCGATTCCTGATCCGGATTTAAAAGAAGGCCAGCCAAGATGGAGCCAAGCTATTTTAAGAAAGCACCTACCCATGCTGACCACCAATCCATCAACTTAATGCGATCATCTAAATATTCGGCACGATTGTAAGCAGCGCGGATAGCATCAGATTCACCATGTGCTAACTGCCTTTCAATTACATCGTGCCTGAAACCTGATTGCTCATTGAGTACAGTAGAAGCAAGCGCTCTAAAGCCGTGAACGGTATGTTTGTGGCGGTACCCGATACCATATAAGGCATCAAGCAAGGCATTTTCACTGATCGGTTTATTTTTAAGAATTGGTGATTGAAACACGTACTCATAATCACCTGTATGCACTTCAAGCTGCTTTAATATAGAGAGCGCTAAATCTGATAGCGGCACAACATGCGGCTTCTTCATCTTCATGCGTTCTGCAGGGATCACCCAGAAACGCTCATCGCGGATCTCATCCCATTTCATAAAACGTAATTCACTGCTACGAACAAACGTGATCGCAACAAATATCAATGCAAGTCTATTCACAGATTCATTAATAGTTTGAATTGCCTTAAATAAATCTTTTGCGCCTTCTACTGGAATGCACGCCATGTTTTTAACAATCGGCGTTTCCAATACTCTACTGAGATTGTTCGCTGGATGCACCTCTAATATTCCTTCATCAATCGCGTAATCAAACAACTGCCGAAGATGCATTGCTACTCGATGCGCAGTTTCGATAATTTCAAGAGCCTGCACATCTTTAACCACTTTCACCAGGTCAGCACGCTTGATCGTATCAATCGGCATTTTGCCAAGATGAGGTGATGCATAGTAATCAAGCCTGTTGGTTACCTGCACTTTATGTTTGTCGTTTTTTAGTGTCTTAAGCTTATGCTCAAGAAATGCCTTTTTTACTTCATCAAAAGTTAGCGATGCCTTGTCGGTACCTAAAACCAATTGCTCTTTAAAATCGGAAAGAAGCTTTCGCGCATCAGACAAACCAACAATAGGATATTGTCCAAAGGTTTTAGTTTGATTTTTACCGCCAGACTTATATAGGTATCGCCAGCTTTTAGTACCTGATGGAAGCACAACAATAAATAAACCATGTGCGTCAGAAAGCTTATAGGGCTTGTCTTTGGGCTTGGCCCCGTCAATTTTTTTATTCGTTAACAAGGCATCAACCCTCGATGCCTAAACAAATGCCTAACGTACATATAAGACAGAATGAATAAATTTGAAACATGATGGTTAACCAAGAAACAATGAAAGCGCTTAACTATAAAGGTTTATAGCTTAAATGTGAAACACTTTGATAGGGATTGGTTACAGATGGAACTACTTGAAAATAATCTTATGGAGGCGCGAGCCGGAGTCATGAATTAAACTAAATCAACAACTTACCAACTCGATGCCTTATTTTATGCCTAATACTGCTTTTTTCAACACCTTATTCGTAAAAATTTTTATTAGGTGCGGAATGAATCGAGGAGCGCATTATAACCATTCTAATTATTTTAGCAATACCTAATTATTCACCGCACAAATAAATACACACGCTTAACCAATGAGATTATTATGCACCAATGGATAAAGTTATTGTGTTTACCCTTTGGTGCATGCTTGCGCTTTGGCTACTTATTACTATAGCCAAAGCTGCATGGGTTCTGATTATGGGTTAGTTATTTCTGGCTTAACTGTCTGATTGAACTCCGTCATGATTAGCGTGATTTGTTCATCAACCAATTTAACCTCTTCTCTATTTGCGCCTTCTTTAACTAGATCGCGCTTGTAATCTCGTAGTTTTGAAATTGCGCTTTGTGCTTTTTTACCGTAATCCACATAATTCAACTCTGGATTCTCGTTTAAAAACTCGTCAGCGTCCTTACCATCTTTCAATCGCCCAAGATAACCAGCCTCTAGTTTATTCAGTTTGATTAGATTATTGTAGAACTTACCAGCTTGAGGCGCTTGCCCTGCACTGTTACCCACAAATCGACCAACCAAAGGTATTTTGTAAGTTGGCAGATCTTCACCTGTCACGATAGATTCTATAGTGTTCACCGTTTTTACCACCTCACGACCAACACCGCCAGTTAACTGACCTGTTAAATATTCAATCTGGTCGCCTGTCGGACTTAATTGGCCTTTTTCGTAATCATCACCGCCTGATAAGTTATTGATCCAGCGTGCAAGCTCGATACTTAACTCAGTTGCTTTGTCGCGTGTGCGAGTGTAGCCAGGTGTAGGTCTAAGATTGCTAAAATCTTCTTGTGCGATATTGCGACCTGTCCAATCTTCATTTTTAGATAAGTCATTAAACGGATCTGCTACTGTTGGCATAATGATTGAATCAATCCTACCATTACCGCCTAGTGGGTTGAATGATTCCATGACTGCGCCAAATATATCAAACACGCGCTCAGTTGTGTTTTCTGCACCAGATAATAGCCACTCTGTTGTAATGCGCCCAAAGTTTGGCAACACATTAAAACCTAGCGGCATTGGAATTGTGATGTACTTTTGATCAGTGTTAGGAATTGGAATAATAAAGTTACTAGAACGCACAAACTCTGGCGGCTCATCTTCATCAAATCCAGCCATTGCCAACATCAGCGCTTGTGCTACACCGATTGATATACCGCCTGCAATAATCTGTTTACCTTTAGGACCTGTTAGCGTTTCACCAATACGTGCGGTACCTTGCACTGCCGCATTGAAGAATGCATACCAAGCGCCCATTGTTCTAGTCGCAGTGCCTTTTCGGTTAAAGTTTACCGTGAGGTTTTTTCCGATACTTGCCGCTTGTTGCTTACTGATTCCGCTATCAATTGCCACTTTATAAGCAGCTAAACGCACTGCGTTTTCAAGTGTCTGGTTGTAGTCAGATAACCAATAAAAGATAGGCTTGATGAGTTTATCGTTGAGTGCTGTTTCTGGCACGGCTAGCACACCGCCTACCGTTACCACTTTACCTGCAAGTGTTTTAGTCCACCAATTAGGGTCAAGTGCTTTTGATACTGCCTTTGTACGCTCTTCTGCATTCGCATACATATCTCTAAAGCCAGTTGTGCCACCTTCGCGTTGGTATTCCTCCCATAATGCACGCATCTCTTGTGCTTTTGATTTCTGTGCTTCAGTAAATGAACCAAACTGCATTGGCGATTTAATGCCGTTATCAGTTCTAGTTTCAGCATAAATGCCACGTAGCGCAGGCATGATATTGGCCAGAACTTCTTTCTGTTTGCCGGCAATCTCAGTGGTGCTTAAGTTAAGCATTGCGCCTTGCGTATCGCGCGTAATGTTCACGATGCCGAAGATTGGGTTGTATTGCGTATTAATGCTTGAGAAGTAGCGCGTAATATTGCCCATAAAGTTACTGACGGCACTCACCTGGTCAACATCTAAGTTATTTAAACTAAGTGCCATTTTCATCGCACGATCATTAAACTCATTAAACGTTACGCTACGCTCTTCAATTTCACCACGCTTATTAACGATACGCGCAACGATGACATTGTTGCGGTTTTTATAGCTTGGATCTGTGCGAGTTTCAACAAGGCCTGTTGCTTTGCTTACATGGCGAATAGTAGGCGGTGTTTCAACATTCCAAAACTCTTCATTTGGATTAAGTTTAGCTAATCCAATCATTGCAGTAGCAACACGATTCTTTTCACCACGAACGACATTCTTTTCATATTGCTGCGCAATGTTAGCAATTACATCAACCACGGCACGATTAGAACCCATTGCACGTTTAGAGCTATTGCCTTTCACTTTAAAGCCTGAACCGGTGCCGTTACCTGTGCCACGTTCCATATCTTCACGCATCAGCGGCACGTAGAACTGATAAGCTGATTGCCATGCATTCACGATTGATTGTGATTCAAGTCCGTAATCAACTAATACTTGGCGAGATTTAGCAGTAATTGCATCAATGCGTTTTGCCAGTGCTTCGTATTTACGTTTATCTGCTGGATCTAAAGCCGCCATGTAACTATTTGCTTCTGCAGTCGTAACACCTGCGCCACCGTCTTGCATATCAGGATTGATAGTTGCAATCTGTTTGTTACGCTCTGGCGCGTGGCGCATCCACAAATACTCTTCAAAGTCAGCCATGCCAACACCGCGCATACGCATATCTTCAATGAGTGGCGTTAAGTCTTGTTTTATAAAGTCTTGAACTCGTTTAGCAGAACGTCCGTGGTAAAGCTCTTCTTGCAGGTAGGCGTTCCAACGGTCTGCAATGTTGGTACCGGATTTTTTGATTTCCTGAGTGACACGTTTTAAGTCAATGTATTTATCTTGCAGAGCACGGATAACATTATCCATTTTGCTAGATTCATCAACCTGCCATTGAGGCGTTAGGCTTGCTTGAGGTGACTGTTTGCTGCGTGAATACATCACGCCTTGCAATGCAGGTGCTAGTCCGCGATTCTGTAGCTCGCGCACATATGAACCCAATAACTCTGTCCGCTCTTCGCTGCTCTGTTTCCGTAGAAAGGTATTGTAGAAAGCTGCTCTCTTTGCCGTGCGG
>Ga0207967_1000081_pt1 | contig 53316 bp, 49 predicted proteins | sample LakWasMet20_HOW5_2_FD_183866 | JGI IMG/M metagenome (GOLD analysis project Ga0207967, IMG submission 183866) | Freshwater sediment methanotrophic microbial communities from Lake Washington under simulated oxygen tension - Sediment Metagenome... | ecosystem: Environmental > Aquatic > Freshwater >...
ATAACGTTTCGGTATTGACCTTGAGCGAATTAGCAAGGCGCGTTTTATCCGCGTCACCAATCTCCTTAGGACATTTTGTGACGATGACAATCTGCGCACGATTTTTTCCATTTCTAAATTCGCGCAGATTTCCAGCAGGTAAAACCAAATCACTTGAAAATGGAGCGTTGTATTCTGTCAAAAGAATATTCAGACCTGCTTTTACAGCGCGATGCTGGTAGGCATCATCCAAAATAATTAATTGATTCGAAGGAAAAAGTTGTTGTAGTTCTTGAACGCCTTCTGCTCGTTTTTCGCAAACGGCAACGTGTACATTTTTATCAAATATAGTAGCATAGAACAACGGTTCATCACCAACGTTTTCAGTCGAATCTGAGGTGTTTACTAAACGAAAACCGCTTGTTTTTCTTCCGTATCCACGACTTAAGATACTTGTTTCAATTTGGCCATTCAGAAATTCTGCAAGATAGGCTACATGTGGCGTTTTTCCTGTTCCTCCAACACTTAAATTTCCAACACAAATTGATTTTCCTGGAATTGCAAAACTCTTGAATATGCCCCAATCATAACACTTGTTCCGTACAAATGTGATGAATCCGTAGACCAAGGAAAAAGGCCATAATAGTTTGCGAAGCGCTTGCATGCATCAAAGATATTAAAATTTCAATGCAGCAAGTCGTTGGTTTATACGAACAATCAGTCTTTACTTGATAATTGTGACATGTCCAACCGCAATTTTGTGCTCATCGTTTGATTTCACTTTATAACGAATTTTCCAAGTATACACATCGTCTTGACTTTCATGGATTTTTCCACTAGAAACGTAAGTTCCATCCCAGCCAATTGTCATATCATTGGATTCAAAAATCAATTCTCCCCAACGATTATAAATCGACAAATTATAGTTGTAAGGATCGTATCCACTTGAGAAAATTGGCAGAAACACTTGATTGTATTCATTTCCATCTGGTGTGAATGAATTCGGAACCCAGAACACTAATTCTTCAGCGTATTGAAAACTTGAATAAGCTGTATCTGAACATCCTGCAGGTGAAAAAGCAACTAACATGACTTGATATGTTCCGTTTTCATCAAAATTGTACGTGTGAATTGGATCAACGACTTGAGACATTGGTGTTCCATCCCCAAAATACCAATTGTAGCTGCTTGCTCCCGAACTTAAATTGTTGAAAAGAATCGTGTTTTCCAAATCTGTGATGGTATAAGTCGATTGCGTAAACGCAGCATCTGGAAGTGGATCAATACAAATGAAATTCGTTTGATTTAAAGTTCCTTGACAACCATTCAAAAGTGTTGTTGTTAAAGAAACGTCATAACATCCCGCTTGTGTAAAATCTACTTGAACTGAAGAACAACCTGTTAAAATCGTTCCGTCACTTAAGGTCCAAACACAATTCGCAGCATTCGGAGTTGTGTTCGTTAAGGTTATTGTTTGTGGAACACAGCCAGTAGCAGAACTAGCAGTGAATGTAACTGGAGAACTTGTGTTTACTGTGATTGTAACATCATCTGTATTGGTACAACCAGCGGCAGAAGTTCCTGTTACGGTATACGTTGTTGTTACACTTGGTGAAAATGCAACTCCATTTGTTACACCGTTGTTCCAAGTGTAACTTGTTCCTCCAGTAGCACTTAGTGTCGTACTTGATCCCGTGCAAATTGATGCATCTGGTCCTGCATTAATTGTTGGAAGTGGCGCAAGTGTTACTTGAACTTGATCGGAATTCGTACAACCATTTGCGTCGGTTCCGGAAACCATGTACGTAGTTGTTGCACTTGGGTTTACAGTAATTGAAGCTGTTGTCTGACTTCCCGGAGTCCATGAATACGTTGTTGCTCCACTTGCTGTCAAAGTTGTACTTGCACCAGGACAAATAGTAACATCTGGACCAGCATTAACTGTTGGTGGTGCTGAAAGTGTAATTGTTACTTGATCCGTATTTGTACATCCTTGAACAGAAGTTCCTGTTAAAGTGTACGTTGTTGTGGCGCTAGGTATAAATGCAGTTCCATCAATCACGCCATTGTCCCACGAATAAGTTGATGAACCGCTACCTGTTAAAGTGATACTCGTTCCAGTACATATTGTTTGATCTAATCCTGCATTTACAATTGGTAAAGGATTAACTGTTACAACAAGATTATCTGTTCCAACACAACCACCAGCATCTGTTCCTGTTACCGTATAAGTTGTTGTCGTGGAAGGTGAAACACTAAAATTATTTCCTGTTCCCAAACCATTGTCCCAAGCATACGTTGCTCCTCCAGTTGCGGCTAAAATAGTAGTACCACCAGTACATATTGAAACATCAGGTCCTGCGTTTATTGGTGCGCCACTTGTGATTGTTACTGTAACAGCATCCGTCGCGGTACAACCTGCTGAAGTTCCAGTAACTGTGTAAGTCGTTGTTGCAGCTGGATTTACAGTGATTGAAGCAGTTGTTAAACCGCCTGGAGTCCAAGAATAAGTTGTTGCGCCACTAGCTGTAAGCGTTGTTGAAGTTCCCGCACAAATTGAAATATCAGGACCTGCGTTAACAACAGGAATAGGGTTAACAGTTACAATAACTTGATCTGTATTGATACAACCAGCAGCTGAAGTTCCAGTCACTGTATATGTTGTTGTCGCTGCAGGAGTGAACGAAACTCCGTTAGTAACGCCATTGTTCCACGAATAAGTTGAAGCACCAGAACCCGAAAGTGTAACTGAAGTTCCAGCACAAATTGTTTGATCTAATCCTGCATTTACAGTTGGTAAAGGATTAACTGTTACAACAATATTATCTGTTCCAACACAACCACCAGCATCTGTTCCTGTTACCGTATAAGTTGTTGTTGCTGCGGGTGAAACACTAAAATTGTTTACTGTTCCCAAGCCATTGTTCCATGAATACGAAACTCCACCAGTTGCGGCTAAAATAGAAGTACCACCAGTACAGATTGAAACATCAGGTCCTGCGTTTATTGGTGCCCCACTTGTGATTGTTACTGTAACAGCATCGGTTGCGGTACAACCTGCTGAAGTTCCAGTAACTGTGTAAGTCGTTGTTGCAGCCGGATTCACCGTGATAGAAGCAGTTGTTAATCCGCCGGGAGTCCAAGAATAAGTTGTTGCACCACTAGCTGTCAAGGTTGTTGAAGCACCTGAACAAATTGTAACATCTGGTCCAGCGTTCAAGGTAATTCCACTACTAACTGAAATAGTTACTTGATCTGTATTGATACAACCAGCAGCTGAAGTTCCAGTTACCGTATATGTTGTTGTCGCTGCAGGAGTGAACGAAACTCCGTTAGTAACGCCATTATTCCACGAATACGTTGAAGCGCCAGAACCCGAAAGTGTAACTGAAGTTCCAGCACAAACTGTTTGATCAGTTCCAGCATTTACTATTGGTAAAGAAGCGATTGTAACCGTAATGTTATCTGTTCCAACACAACCTCCAGCATCTGTTCCTGTTACTGTGTATGTTGTTGTTGCTGCGGGTGTAACACTAAAATTATTTCCAGATCCCAAGCCATTGTTCCATGAATACGAAACTCCACCAGATGCTGTGAGAGTCGTACTGTTTCCAGGGCAAATTGTCACGTCGGGACCCGCATTGATTGGTGCGCCACTTGTGATTGTTACTGTAACAGCATCCGTCGCAGTACAACCTGCAGAAGTTCCAGTAACTGTGTAAATGGTTGTTGCAGCTGGATTTACAGTTATTGAAGCAGTTGTTAAACCGCCTGGAGCCCAAGAATAAGTTGTTGCGCCACTAGCTGTTAACGTTGTTGAAGTTCCCGTACAAATTGAAACATCAGGACCAGCATTTACAATAGGAGCTGGATTAACCAAAACAGAAACAGTTTGAGGAGTGCCTGCGCAACCACTTGCAGAAGGTGTAACAGTATATGAAACAGTTTGAGCAACGGCGCTTGTATTTACAAGTGTATTATTGATTGTTGAACCCGTTTGAGCAGTTGTACTTTCTCCGGTTGTGTTGGCATTATTTGTTGCAATCCAAGAATAACTTGTTCCAAAATTACTTGTTAAAGGAAAGTTCACGGCACTCCCGCTACAAATAGTTGTTGATGTTCCACTTGTCATAGTTGGAGCAGGGTTAACCGTTACTGTAACTGGAATACAAGATGAAACTGGGACACAGGCAGTAGCACCGTTTCGAACATAATAGGTGGTTGTTGAACCGGGTGAAACAGTCAGTGTTGTTCCTGTTCCAACCAACGTTCCTCCACAAGATCCGGTAAACCATTGTGTTGAAGCATTTCCACCAACAGCGGTTAAGGTTGTACTTTGTCCCGCACAAATGGATGTTGTACCAGTGATAGAAGTTGGAGGAGTGGCAACCGGAATAATTGCCGTTAGGTTTGAAATAACCACATATTGTTTTGGGTTATTGTAGTTTGTTGGACTCACATTTGACTTGTAAGTGATCGTAACCGTTGAAATACAATCCGTTGCAGTTCCAACATTGATCTCGTTATTTCCCCAACAAGTACATGAAGTTGATTGACCAGAATTGAAGGTTAAAAGCGTAGTTCCATTACCAGTAACTGAGCCACCAGTTTGAACGCATGCCGTTCCAACTTTAAAAATATTCACAGCCGCTGCGGATGAATTTGTACCGCTGATTTGAATTTTATCTTCCCACGAACCAAAACCGTCATCATTGACATCATACAATTTAAAATTCACGGGGCCTTGAACTGGAGAACTGAAAGTAATTGTAGTTGTAATGGTTTTGGTTGTATTTGTTGTCCAATCGGTACTCAATAACATTCCTTGATTGGTTGCTGCGATTCCCGAACAACCACCTCCAGAAACAGTTGAACCTGAAGGAAACCAAACGGGAGAAGCATCTTGCCATACATTTTCTGAATTGACAATTGTTGCCGACATCGTAATTCCAGAAACAGTTGTAGTATAGGTACGATTTGTACCAGATCCGCCATATGTGCCATTCCAAGGAAATGTAGTTTGACTATATGCGAAAAGGGAAATACAAATCAGTAAAATGCTGAGAATGAGTTTCATTTTTGGAGAGTTTGTGTATTTTCTAGTTTTCTCAAATTTACCTTTTAAAACCTCCATATTTTGAGGTGCTAGCCCCTCAAAACCGCATAAAAAAGCCTCCAAAATGGAAGCTTTTAACGTGTTTTCTATCAATTTTAACTCGCTGAATAATCAGAAATATGTTGATCGTCAGCATAATAAAAAATAGGTACTTGAGCTGTATCTGTTAAGAAGTCAATTTTACCTACTTCAAAACGATTAATCGCAATACCTGTGCGTTTTTCCAAATCAGCTTTCATTTCTTCGTATTTATCAGGAACAATAAGGTCGATTCGTTCAATGTTGAATTTATTTTTCGCAATTTATTTGATTGGAATTTTAAGAAGTATCCGTTTTTAATAGTTGGTTAAAAGTTGCCAAAATTCTAATTAAAACATGTAAAATACCTAAAAAACGGTAGTGAATATACTAATAAGAATTGCGTAATTTGATAGTTGTAAATTAGATTAAAATCAACATGTTATGATTGATAAACTGCAAATGGTTCATTCTTATGTAAATAAATATTCGACATTTTCAACTATAGAAGTTGTTACAGAATTAAAGAAAGGACACGATGAATTTATTGAAAAAATGATTCCTGAAATTGAACATCATTTTATGATTTTGCCCAGTAAAATTGAAAAAATGAATCACATGGTACTGGCTGTTTGTTTTAAGAAATTTATTGACTTTCGTAATGAGCTAACGAAACATATTGATTTTGAAGAGAAATTTGTTTTTCCATATTTAGTAGATGGTGTTATCAACAATTTAAGTGAGTGTATATTAACTTTTGTAGAGAGCCATGAAAATCATGAAGAACATTTAAAGGAACTTATTCATGATATTACTCAAAATCTTATGCAACTAAATTATCTCATGAGCTATCGTGTTCTTCTTATCAAATTAACCAATCTATTAGAACGATTGGAATTTCATGCGCAGCAAGAACATTATTTATTCGAGCAATTTTTCTTACAAAACAATTTTATGTACTGAAATACCTTTTTCATGGTATTGCAGCTTATTTGGAATCATTCTATGTTTGTGACCTAAATTTGATACACAAATGATACGTTCTAATTTTTTCCTTTTGGTAGGAATTTTATTTACTCAAATGAGTTTTTCACAAGTATTAACGAAAGAAGATTCATTAGCAGCTGGTTTAATTGCTTCAAACAATTCTACTGTTCTTTCAGGTTATGGAAGTTTTAATTACGAAAACAATATTACCAACGAGGTGGCTACTATTAACGTAGATCGTCTGGTTCTATTTGTTGGGCACAAATTCACAAAGAAAATATCGTTCTTTTCCGAATTAGAAATTGAAGATGCTAAAGTGGTTGGTGGAAAAGCAAGTGGTGAATTTTCATTAGAACAAGCGTTTTTGAAATTTAACATCAATCGCAGTAATTATTTGACCGCAGGGTTGTTTATTCCTCGCTTGGGTATTATCAATGAAAATCATTTACCAAATACTTTTAATGGTAACAATCGTCCAATGGTTGAAACATTAATTATACCTTCAACATGGCGTGAATTAGGAGTTGGATATTATGGAACGAGTAATCGAATAGCTGGATTAAATTATTCACTAGCTGTTTTAAATGGTTTATCAAGTGCCAATTTCGTAAATGGAACAGGAATAAAAGACGGACGTTTTGAAGGAAGTAACGCAAGTGCCTCATCAATTGCTTTGACTGGAGCTTTATTGCATTACGCGGGTAAATTTAGAACGCAATTATCTGCATATTATGGTGGTGCAGCAGGTATTACGCCGAGAGAAGCCGATAGTTTGCAATTAAATTCTGGTTTGTTTGGGACACCAGTTGCATTGGGAGAATTTAATATTCAATATTCGGGAAATCGCTTTGGTTTCAAGGCACTTGCTAGTTATATAGCGATTCCAGATGCAGCTAAAATCAATACAGCATATGCAAACAACACAGCAGAACAACTTTTCGGATATTATCTTGAAGCAGCCTATAATTTCTTTAAAAAGGATTCAAAAATAGGTAGAGTTTATGCGCGTTACGAATACTTAGATATGAATAAAAAACTGCCAACAAATGGAATTGCGAATCCAACCCTAGATCAACAGTATATTACAACTGGATTTTGCTACCTACCAATAAATGGCGTTATCATAAAATTAGATTATACCTATCGAATGACTGGGGATATAAATCCTGCTTTAATTATCAATCCTTATCCACAGGGAATTCCATATTACACCAATCAACACATTATTAATTTGGGAATTGGCTACAGCTTTTAACGTTTGAAATGAATAACGATAGACGAAATTTTCTTAAGCAATCTTGTGGATTTTGCGCTTCTTTAATTGGTATTTCACTTGTGATGCCAGCAATTCAGGGTTGCTCGCCTTTGATTACACTGAAAACGAATGTGTCAAAAGGAACTATTGGTGTTTCAAGAGCAAGTTTTACAGAAGAAAACAAACTTGTGATTGTTAAAAATGAAGCTCAAGAATTTGACATTGCCGTTGTTCATTTAGGTGGAGATTCTTTTAAGGCGTTCGAATTACAGTGTACCCATCAATCAAATCCTGTAATACCAACTAAAAATGGTTTTTTCTGCAATGCCCATGGAAGTTCTTTTTCCTTTGAAGGGAAGGTGAATAAACCGCCGGCTCAACGAAATTTAAAAGAATATACATTAGAAATTACTCAAAATCAAATAACTATAACAGTATGAAGATAAACTATCTACTCTCAATTGCTATTATTGGTATTGCACTAGGTTCATGTAAAAAGGATGATACAACACCAACGGAGGAGGAAGTATCGAATGCGCAAATTACGGCTGGAATCTCGTTGAATGTAAATTATGCAATTTACAGCGATTTATCCTTGAAAAGTATCAATTTGTATAATGCTGTTGCTACGTTTATTGCATCTCCGAATGCAAATGGGTTGACCGATTGTCGAAACTTTTGGAAAGGAGCTCGCGCTGCTTGGGAACAATCTGAAGGGTTTTTATATGGTCCGGTTGCAACTGAAAATATTGATCCACGAATTGATTCTTGGCCTGTTGATTTCAATGCAATCGATGCCTTGTTAGCTGGATCAACAGATTTTACAGTTGAAGCAAACATCGATGCGCTTGATGATGCTTTGAAAGGATTCCACCCAATTGAATATGTTTTATGGGGAGAAACAGGGAATAAAACCTTTTCGGAATTCACGGCTCGAGAAAAAGAATACTTGTTGGCTTTGGCGAATAACCTGAAGAATCTTACAGCACAATTAGAGCAACAATGGAATACCACAAGTGCTAATCCTTATGTTGATCATTTTACATCTCCTGGAGCATCAAACCCTTATTATGCAACAAACAAGGCTGTTTTTGAAGAAATGGTAAATGCGCTAATTGGGATATGTGAAGAAGTAGCAGAAGGAAAAATTGGAGAACCTTTTACGTTGCAAGACCCAAGCTTGGAAGAATCTCCTTATTCCTCTAACTCGATTGCTGACTTCACAAATAATATGAAAAGTGTTCAAAATGTTTATTTAGGAAAATATTCAGCAGATGGTCATGGAATTGAAGATTTGGTGAGAAAACATAATTTATCGTTAGATAATACTATTAAAACAAAAATAAATGCGGCAATTGCATCTTTAGGTGCAGTAACAGATCCATTTGGTACGGCAATATCATCACAACAACCCCAAGTGCAAAACACAATTGATGCAATTGAGGATCTAAAAAATACCTTGGAAACGGATTTATTGCCATTTGTTCAACAACATGTTACAGACTAAGATGACATTTAATAAACTTTTGATTGCAACAGCTCTAATTGGTAGCTTTACTTCATGTCGTAAACATGGAGAAGTAAGCGCTTTTGAGGAAGAAGATTGGTATGCAGGAGGTTCTCAGACAAGCTACGTTTTTGGTGCAGGTGCTTATGGACAAGCATTTTCATCATTGTCAGCTTCTGAGATGTTCATTCACGATGTAGGTGATAAAGCCTTTGAAGCAACGTTCGTTTCGGCTCCTGCTCCAAAAAATTCTGGCTTGGGGCCAATTTTCAATAATGTTTCATGCGTTTCTTGTCACATTGGTGATGGAAGAGGAAAACCTCCTGGTATTGGGGAACAGTTGACTTCTTTACTTATTCGTGTGAGTATTGATGGACAAGATATTCATGGAGGTCCAATGGAAGCACCATTTTTTGGTGGACAATTTCAGCAAAAAGGAATTTTTGGTGTGCAATCTGAAGGAAATGTTGATGTAAATTATTCTTATATAACTGAGTATTTTGCCGATGGAACGAGTTACGAATTGCGTGTTCCAACTTTCAGTCTTAGTGGCACTTATACTGGTTTGCCTGCTGGAGTGATGATTTCTCCAAGAGTTGCACCACCAGTATTTGGTTTAGGATTGCTAGAAGCCATTAGTGATAATACACTATTGGCCAATCAAGATATTTACGATGCTGATGGTGATGGAATTTCTGGAAAAGCAAATTACGTTTGGAATATTCAAAAACAGAAAAAAACCATTGGTAAATTTGGTTGGAAAGCCGGTGCACCTTCCTTGATCCAACAGATTGCTGCTGCTTATAATCAAGATATGGGAATAACCAATTTTCTTTTTCCAACGGAATCGTCTTATGGCCAATCGCAATACGATTATTTAAATGATGACGTTGAACTTTCTGATAGTTTATTGTACGCAGTAACGTATTATATGCAAACACTTTCAGTTCCAGCTAAACGAAATATTAGTGATCCGCAGGTAATTGAAGGTAAAAAATTGTTTACGGAAGCGAATTGTGTGGGGTGTCACAAACCGTCAATAAGAACGGGAACCAATGTTGCTTTTTCGCATGTGTCTAATCAGTTGATTTTTCCTTTTACCGATTTATTATTGCACGATATGGGAGTAGGCTTGTCGGATAATCGTCCAGATAATATGGCAAATGGAAATGAATGGCGAACACCACCTTTATGGGGAATTGGTTTAACCGAAATCGTGAATGGGCACAGTAATTTTTTACACGATGGAAGGGCAAGAACTTTAATGGAAGCGATTATGTGGCATGGAGGTGAAGCTGAATCTTCAAAACAATTTGTTAGAAATCTAGCGGCAGGAAAAAGAAGTTCGCTGATTAAATACTTGCAATCTCTGTAAAGAAAAGTGCAAGCCAACATAATTTTATTAAACAAAAAAAGGTCTGAATTTTCAGACCTTTTTAATTTTCTATCAATCTTAACTCGCCGAATAATCAGAAAATTGTTGATCGTCAGCAAAGTAGAAAATACGTACTTGAGCGGTATCTGTTAAGAAGTCAATTTTACCCACTTCAAAACGATTAATGGCAATACCTGTACGTTTTTCTAAATCAGCTTTCATTTCTTCGTATTTATCAGGAACGATGAGGTCGATACGTTCATAGTTAACTGTCTTACGTGTTTCATGTTTCACTAACCATAAGTTCTCTAAACCAAATGTTAACAAGACAACAGAAACATTTATAATCGCCATTTCAGCAATACTAATTTGATTGGATGCCAAGGAGTTCACAACGCTCACACCAATAATCAAGAACAAGTAAGTCATTTCCTTAATTTCAATGGCATCAGTACGGTATCGAATGATTCCGAAAATGGCAAATAAACCAAGTCCCATTCCTGTGTCGATGTCCAATTTTTTCAAACCAAAACACAAGAAAAACGTAATTGTTCCAATTAAATAATACGTGAATAAATAATCTTTACGTTTTGTTTTTGGGTAATACAAATAACGAATTAAAACAGTTAAAACAACAATGTTTACAGCCAATCGAACTAGTAAAACTAGTGCATCAGGACTATACAAGGAAAATCCTAATTCTTTTGGTTGTTTCGCTAAGGGTAAAATGAAATCAAGCAGCATGTGAGTTTATTTTTTTGAGTTTTAATAGTTTCTTTTTGAAGCGATTGTATTTTAATGTGCTTCCTCCATATAATTCAATTGAGCCAATACAGTATTTACTCAAGCGATACGGACGAATACATTTTGTTTTCATCAGTGCAAAGAAAGCAGAATTTCGGTTGACCGTTTCCTGTTTTAGCTCTGCAATTATGAGATTATTGAAATTCTGAGAATCATTTTCCCACTTAAATGTTAAATCGAAATCAAGCGTTAAACGTTCGTTTTCGACTTTGTTTACCAAGGTCATTCTATGGAAAGAGTTCCACATTACAGGTTGCAAGCCCGTTTTGTTTGTAACAATGGAATGAATGAAATCTTTGTGTTTATCCAATAGTTCAGTTGGAATCTCATCCACTTTGATGCGACTTTTATGTGTTCTACCTTTCAGTTTATGTTTGATCTCCAAAAATGTCAAGTTCGATTCAACGTATTTTCTGAAACGTACTTTGAAACGATTCGTTCTTCCGTTGTGGTGATCCTTGAAAAAAGAAAAATCTTGGTCATCGAAATACAAACTTTCGTAAAAAGGTGTTCGTGTTCCTTCGATTTCAAGAATGCGGTAATTTTCTTTTAATTCTGGGAGAAATTTCAGAAACTCATTTACGGAAAATGCAAACTTCGTGTCAACTCGATTCATGAGTTTAACACGATCCATTTCCAATAAGGTAATGGGCTCAAACGTTTGAAGAATTTGTCCGATTTGTTCTGATAACATTAACTCAAAGTTAATTTAATGTTTTAGTTACACAAGACTATAGAGAATAAAAACACATAAAACTTGCGTTTAGTGCGGAAAATAGATTTTATAAGTTTCTTATCTTTGCGCCATGAGAAAGAAAATTTTGCTTTTTGGTTCTGGCGAATTAGGGAAAGAATTCGTTATCGCTTGTCAACGTTTAGGACAATATGTAATTGCTGTTGATAGCTATGAAGGTGCGCCTGCAATGCAGGTTGCGCATGAGTTTGAAGTGATTAATATGTTGGACGGAGCAGAATTAGATCGTCTCGTTGCGAAACACAATCCAGACATTATTGTGCCTGAAATTGAAGCAATTCGAACTGAACGTTTCTACGATTATGAAGCGCAAGGAATTCAAGTTGTTCCAAGTGCAAAAGCCGGAAATTTCACGATGAATCGTAAAGCAATTCGCGATTTAGCAGCCATTGAAGTAGGTGTTCGCACCGCAACGTATCGCTATGCAACGTCTTTTGAAGAGTTAAAAGCAGGTGTTGCAGTGACAGGAATGCCATGCGTTGTGAAACCATTGATGTCAAGTTCTGGTAAAGGTCAATCAGTGATTAAAACGGAAGAAGACATTGAAAAAGCATGGAAATATGCCATGGAAGGTTCACGAGGCGATTTGAAAGAAGTCATCGTCGAAGGATTCATTGATTTTGATTATGAAATTACACTGTTGACAGTTACACAGAAAAATGGTCCAACCTTGTTTTGTCCACCAATTGGACACAGACAAGAGCGTGGTGATTACCAAGAAAGTTGGCAGCCAATGCCAATGTCGCCGGAACATTTAGCTGAAGCGCAAGAAATGGCAGGAAAAGTAACTGCAGCTTTAGGCGGAGCAGGAATTTGGGGAGTTGAGTTTTTCATCACAAAAGAAGGAGCGTATTTCTCAGAATTGTCGCCACGTCCGCACGATACAGGAATGGTTACATTGGCTGGAACACAAAATTTCTCAGAATTCGAGTTGCATGCACGCGCAGTATTGGGTATTCCAATTGTAGAAGTGAAGTTAGAGCGAAACGGAGCAAGTGCAGTTGTTTTGGCTAATTCAGAAAGCAACGAAGAACCTGTTTTTTCTGGAATTGAAGAAGCAGCTCAGTATAAAAACACCGATTTTAAATTGTTTGGTAAACCAACAACCCGTCCATACAGAAGAATGGCTGTTGCCTTGGCTTACGGAGATGAAGATGTGAAAATATTGGTTGAAAAAGCGAAAGAAGTTGCTGCGAAAATCAGTGTGAAATAAGGGATGATTGACATCAATGAAGGAAGAACTGGAGCTTTGGCTTTACCTGGTTTTGTTCTTGTAATCGCTGCGATACTTTTTATCTTTATTTCACCAGTAGTTTCTATTGTTTTAGTACCAATTTCCATTTGTTGTTTCCTTGTTTCGACTGGAATTGAGTTGGATCCTGCTACAAAATGTTATCGACCGTACTATGGACTTTTCTCATGGAAAATGGGTGCTTGGAATCGATTTGTACCTGCTCAAAAAGTGAAATTGGTTTTAGCGATTGAACAGTACGGCGTTACAAATTGGACTAGATCAGGAAATCAAGCGAATAGTCGTTCCGTTGAAAAAACAATCACCTACAATATTGAACTAGAAACTGTGAATGGCGACGTTGAATTGTTTGAATTTTTCAGTTACAAAGATGCGGTGAAAACAATGGTTGGAATTGGACAAATCTTACAGATAGAAACTGAAGATCAAGTGCAAGAAATCATTGAAAATCGCAAGTTACGGATGTTTGAACGACGCAGGTTGAGAAGAAGATAAATTAGAAGGGAAGACATAAAAAAAGTCCGTTAATCAACTTAACGGACTTTTTTAGTTTTATAAATCGTTCTTACAACAATCCCAAAGCGATTTTCATGCGAATAACGCGTTTTGCTGAAGCATCCACTTTTTTCTTGAATTCAGCATCCGTACGGTATTTTTTCAAAATGTCTGAATGGGCTTTTTTCGCGTCAACTGGCATTAAAACGATATCGCAACCAGCATTAACCGCTTTTACTTCACATTGAGGAATACTTGCAACTCCACCCATGTTCATCGCGTCAGTTACAATTAAACCTTTGAAACCATATTCACCACGTAACAATTGTGTTACAATCACTTCTGAAGTCGTTGCAGGCATTCCTTTCGTATCGTATTTTGGATTGTTCATTACACCAATATGCGCCACCATGATTGATAAAACACCATTGTCAATTAAACTTGGGTAATTTCCAATTTCTTTTAATTCACCGTTGATCATTTGAAGCGATTTGTGTGTATCACCTGAAACCAATCCGTGACCTGGGAAATGTTTTGCAGTTGCCACAATGTTTTTCTTTTGAGTCTCTTCGATGAAGGCTTGTGACCAAGGAATAATGTTTGCAGGAACTGCTCCAAAACTTCGGAAACCAACTGTTTTGTTTGGTGACATATCCACAACAGGAGAAAAGTTGTAATTGATTCCAATCGCATTCAATTCATCCGAAATTGTATTTGCTACTTGACGAACTTCATCAACTGTTTTTAATTCGTTGGCTTTTTTCACGGGTGTTGAACCAATGATTTTACGGTTTACCAAACTTGGCTCGGCATCCGCAGAATATAAAAATGGTAAATTTCCAAGTGTGTCATTCATCGCTTCAAAGTTCTTGATCCATGAAGTGAATTCTTCTTTTGTACCATTCAACATCAAAACTCCACCAATGATTCTGTTTTTGATGTGACTTTTAATCGTTGCTTCCGTTTGTCCTAAACGTCCAACTGCTGGCATCACCAATTGCGCAACAATCGCTGTGTCGTCCAATGTTGCAAAAACTCGTTCTACTTCTTTGTCCAAGGCTTCATTCTCAGAAAGGAAATCTGTCAATTTAAACTCAACTTTAACTTCTGGTTGCTCACGCTTTACCGGTTGTTCTTTCTTTTCTTCATTTTGTGCGCAACTTTGAAAAAGCACAGCACACAAAGCTGGTACGATAAATAATTTATTCATTAGAGAATATTTTGTGTAAGTATTTGCCAAAAGTAACCTTCTTTAAGCTCTTAAATGGCATGATATCTTCCGTTTTTTGAACAGTCCCATTGTCAATAACCATACCATAACCCTTTATGACATTCTTTAATTTTCCATCTGAAAGTTTTGATGTAAGTCCGAATCGCAAGTCATAGAAGTACATTGAATCCTCTGTTTGAACAGTTGTATAATAACCGTTTGAGATGAAATCCAATTGTTTTGCATAGTTTTTTCCGTTCCATTTCACCTTGTAAAGTGACGTTTTATCTTTTTGAATGGTATCAATGTCTCTAGGGTTAAATTCATAAAAAATAGATTTATAACCAACATAATAGTTTTTATCATCTTCGGTCAACACCATCCAATAGAAGGATGTAAGCGGCATTGGAGTCACCATTGGGTTTGTTGTTTTCATTCCGTTTTCTGCAAAATAATTCGTTGCATTCGAAAGAATAAACAGTTTCACAACAACTCCCCAAAGCAAATAGGCGGAAGAATAATATATTCCGGCCATATTCCATTTTTTACGTTTTGGATTATCGCGTTTCATGAACAAAGCAACAAGTAGAGTAATCATGAACGGAACAGTGTAAAGTGGATCAATTACAAAAACCGTATTGAAAGTAATGCGCAAACTAAACGGCCACAAGAATTCAGTTCCATAATTGGTGAAAATGTCAAGTAATGGATGTGTTACAATTCCTAGGAAAAACAGCCACATCCACGCTTTTTGTTCGTAGCGTTTTTTATACAAACGATGAATGAGCCAACCGAGTAGTGGACCCATTAAAATTGCAAAGACCAAGGAATGCGAAAATCCGCGGTGAATCAAAGCGGCATCAATCGGATGATAAAATCCACGTAAAAAAACATCTAAATCGGGAATAGTTCCTGCAATTGCGCCCCAAAAAGCTGCTTTTGCACCCATTTTTCTACCTGCGACTGCTTCCCCAACTGCTGCACCTAATACTATTTGCGTCAATGAATCCATGCGTGTTTGTCTTTTTTTGAAATTGAATTTGTGTTTATTCTTAACAGTTTATGTGCTTGTAAAGTTCAACTTTTTTCGTAAATTCAAGGAAGATAACCTACCAAATATGAAATTAAATCGAACAATTAAAGAATGGGCGGAAGATGATCGTCCACGTGAAAAGCTTGTCTTAAAAGGAAAAAATGCACTTTCGGATGCTGAATTATTAGCCATTGTGCTTGGTTCAGGATCACGGAATCAAACAGCAGTTGAATTGGCAAAGGAACTACTGGAATCTGCTGAAAATAATTTGGGGAATTTCTCGAAATTGTCGTTACATGATTTGAAAAAGTTTCATGGCGTCGGAGAAGCAAAAGCTGTAACGGTTCTTGCTGCACTTGAATTGGGACGAAGAAGGAAAGATGTTGAGGTGAAAGCACGAACTAAAATCAGTTCATCCAAGCAGGTTTACGACTACATGAAAAGTTATTTATTGGATTTGGAACACGAAGAATTTTATATTTTGTTGTTGAATCGTGCGAATGAAATAATCCGTGCAAAACAGATTTCAATCGGTGGAATGTCCGGAACGGTCGCAGATGGAAAACTCATTTTTAAATCAGCCATTGAAATGAACGCGCATGGCTTGGTATTGGTTCATAATCACCCGAGTGGACAATTGAAACCCAGTGATGCCGATCGCAGTTTGACAAAAAAGATGGTTGAATTTGGAAAATACATCGATTTACCCATCTTGGATCACGTTATTTTCACGGATTTTGGTTATTTTAGCTTCGCCGATAGCGGCATGATTTCTTAAATAGTACTTGAATTGAAAAAACGAATTATTACGATAGTCGGTGCAAGACCACAAATCATTAAATCATCAGCGATTAGTAGAGCAATACAAACGCGCTTTTCTGATGTGTTAGAGGAAATTATTGTTCATACTGGTCAACATTACGATGAAAATATGTCGGAAGTGTTTTTTCAAGAAATGGGAATTCCTCGTCCGAATTACAATTTGAATGTAGGAAGCGGAAGTCATGGTGCGCAAACAGCTAAAATGATTGAAGGTTTAGAAGAAATTTTCGTCAAAGAAGCACCAACTGCTGTTTTGGTTTATGGTGATACTAATTCTACGATTGCTGGAGCTTTAGCGGCCATTAAAATTCACATTCCTGTCATTCACGTTGAAGCAGGTTTACGTAGTTTTAACAAGGCAATGCCAGAAGAAGTGAATCGAATTGCATGTGATCACATGTCAACTTTGCTTTTCACACCAACAATAACTGGAATTGAGAATCTGACAAAAGAAGGTTTTGCGATGGATGCAGTTGGAAAAGCGACTGCAAATTCACCAAAAGTGTATCAGTGCGGCGATGTGATGTTTGATAATAGTTTGTATTTCTCAAAATTGTCGGATGAAACATCTACAATTCTTTCGGAAAATGGCTTAGAAGCAAACGGCTATGTCTTAACGACGATTCACCGTGATTCTAATACAGATGTGGCTGAAAATATGGAGGCAATTTTTAGTGCTTTGCTAACGATTCAGCAACAATTTGGGTTGACTATTGTTTTGCCAATTCACCCGCGTACGAAAGGGAAAATGAAAGATCAATTGAGTGCTGAATTATTCCAGAAAATTGAAGATAATCCGAATTTTAAAATTATTCCACCAGCTGGATTTATTGATATCATTGCCTTAGAGAAAAATGCACGTTTGATTGTTACCGATAGCGGGGGCTTACAAAAAGAAGCTTTTTTCTTTGAGAAACCATGTGTGATTTTGCGCCCACAAACGGAATGGGTTGAAATAGTGAATAATGGAAATGCTGTACTTGCAGATGCTTCAAAAGAGCGCATTGAAACAGCCTTCACAGCATTAATGAATAAAACTGATTATAGCTATCCTCCGTTTTATGGCGATGGAAAAGCAGCAGAATTTATTTGCAAAAAAATAGTTGAAGATTTATAAGAAATGGTTTTAATTTTTGTTGAACGTATTACTGAACGGCTGATTTATACGCTGGATTTCGTTTTTAAAGAACGTGGTCTGAGCTATGAATTGACGTCGGATCGACAAGAATTTTTAACTGCCATTAAGCCGCGATTCAACTATTCCGATCAAGATTTTGAAGGGGTTCCGTTTTTGCGTCCATCAACGATGTTGTTTGATACGGAATTGATCGTTTATGGAATTGAATCGGATAAATTTGAGAAGGAAGATTGTTTGAAAATTAGCGGTCGAATTGAACCCTTAGCGGGTATTTTCTATGTGCTTTCGCGCATGGAAGAATATTCCTCGACGATTGAAGATGAACATGGCCGTTTTCCATCCAACAATAGTATTTTGAACCGTTTTGGATGGTTTGATAAAGTTGTTTGTGATCGCTGGGCAGTTGCTTTTTTACGTTTTCTAGCGCATAATGGCCTCATCGAATTTGTGAATCATAAAAGCGAAGTAAACATCCGTCCAACGTTTGATATCGATAACGCGTATGCGTATCAATTGAAATTTGGCTGGAGACGCTGGATGTCTGTGGCACGCGATATTCTAAAAGGCGATAAATTCAGAATTGTTGAACGCAAGCTGGTCTTGAGAGGCTCTTCAAAAGATCCTTACGATACTTACGATTACATTTTGTCCATAGCGAAACGTGGTTTTCAAGTCAATATGTTTTGGTTATTGGGTGATTATGCGAAGTACGACAAGAATATATCGTTTAAAAATATACGTCATCAGCGGTTGATCCGCAAAATGAATCGAGCAACAACCGTTGGAATTCACCCAAGTTATAAATCGAATAGCTACGAGTTTTATCTCTTGAATGAAAAGGAGCGCTTGGAAGTGATTTTGAATAACATGGTTGAACATTCGCGACAACATTTCTTGAAATTGAAAATTCCTTTGACCTATCCTTCGATTTCTTCCATGGGTATCAAGCACGATTATACAATGGGATATGCCGAACAATACGGATTCCGAGCAGGAACCGCACGCCCTTTCAAATGGTTTGATCTAACAAAAAACAAAGTGTCAGATTTGACGATTCATCCATTTGCTTACATGGATGGAACCTTGAATGAATACATGAATTTAAGTCCAGAAGAAGCGAAGGAACGCATCACGAAATTGTACCATGAAGTGGAACGTTTTGGTGGAGATTTTGTCTTTATTTGGCACAATGAAACAATCGGAGATTATGGAAAATGGAATGGCTGGAAAGCAGTTCTTGAACATACATTAGCTTTGAAAAACACAACACATGAATAAGAAAATTGTACTTACCGCGGCAGTTTTATTAATGCTAGCAATCATACTTGGTGCTTTTGGTGCGCATGGATTAAAAGACAAAGTTTCACCAGAACGAATTGCAACATTTGAAGTAGGAGTGAGGTATCAATTCTACATTGGTTTAGCTATGTTGATTCTTGGATTCAATGAAGAAAAATTAGGATTTAGCTTAAAACCAACATTCTTGTTCTTATTGCTTGGCGTTCTATTCTTTTCAGTTTCAATTTACTTTTTAGCGATTCAAGAAATTCTTGGAGCAAGTTTGAAATTTTTAGGTCCAATCACTCCTCTTGGCGGACTTTTAATGATTATCGGCTTGTTCGTGTTCATTGTTAAATTAATGCGTAAATAAATCCGACGTGAAAATCACTGTTCTTGGTTCTGGAACTTCTCAAGGCGTACCTGTTATCGCATGTGAATGTCACGTGTGCAAATCAAGTAATCCGAAAGACAAACGTTTGCGCAGTTCCATAATGATTTCGGACAATGAACAGAATTATGTTGTGGATGCAGGACCGGATTTTCGTCAGCAAATGTTGCGCGAAGATGTGAAAACCTTATCAGCCATTTTATTTACCCACGAACACAAAGATCATTTAGCAGGTTTGGATGATGTGCGAGCGTTTAATTACAAGGAAAAACGTGACATGGAAGTTTATTGTTCTTTCCGTGTAGAAAAAGCTTTGCAACAAGAGTTTCATTATGTTTTTTCCGCTGAACGTTATCCAGGAGTTCCTTCGGTGAATATCAATCGCATCGAGAACAAAGCATTCACATTGCCTGATGGTTTAGAAATTACACCAATCGAAGTGTATCATTACAAAATGCCCGTTTTTGGTTTTAGAATTGGTGATTTCACCTATATCACAGATGCCAAAACGATTGCTCCAGAAGAGGTTGATAAAGTTAGAGGATCGAAAATATTGATTGTAAATGCCTTGCATCAATCGCCTCATATTTCACATTTTAATTTAGAAGAAGCGTTGGCATTTATTGCTGAGGTGAAACCTGAAATTGCTTACCTGACACACATTTCCCACCAATTTGGAACCCAAGAAGAAATTCAAAAATTATTACCACCAAACGTATTCGCTGCCTTCGATGGCATGACACTCACAATCGATTAATTATTCAACTACAACACGATTTAAAAACACACAAACAAAAGATGAAACAACCACCAAAATGGAAATTTGCAATCATGGTATGGATTGCTATTTACCCAATGATTACATTACTTCAATTTGCTTTAGGTGCGCAATTAAAAGATATGCCAATTCCACTTCGATCCTTGATCATGACATTGATTCTTGTACCGATGATGGTATTTGTTATGCTTCCCTTGCTTCGAAAGTTACTCGGCAATTGGTTATCGAAATAAAAAAAAGGCTAGAAATTATTCTAGCCTTTTTTGTTATTATACTTCTTTTCCTTTCAACATTTTGTTCCAGTAAAGATTCGGAAGAATGTGTTTTTTCAACATCCACAATCTCCAGTGTTCTTTGTCGCTGTTGAAGACAAGCATTTGTTTCAATTTTGGATCTGGTGTAAATTCATTTTTGTAATTGAATTCTGCTAATACCATTTTGCCATAACCCGTTACGAGTGGACAAGATGAGTAACCATCATAGATTTTATCACCTAAACGATCATGTTGCATTAAATACTGAATATTTCCGACAACAACTGGAACTTGTTTGCGAATGGCAGCACCTGTTTTTGCAGTTGGTAATGCCGCAACGTCGCCAATACCAAAGATGTTTTTATATTTCTTGTGTTGAAGAGTATTGATATCAACATCCATCCAACCTGCTTCGTTCATTAAATCAGATTCAAGCATGAATTTCGGAGCCGTTTGTGGTGGTGCGATGTGCAATAAATCAAAAGGAATTTCAATGAATGAATCACCCCAATCTTTTTCACCAATACTTGGATCTGTGTTGATGACACATTGATTTTCTAATGGTGCCGTGTGCTTGAAACGAATTGTTTTGTTTTCGCAATCAATTTTTACAGGAGCATAACTTGGTTTGAATTTAATATCGTAGCGTGCGATTACTTCTTCCAATGTTTTGCGGATTTCAGGAACACCAAAGATGACAGAACCAGGCATTGCCAAAATCAAGTTTGTTTTTGAAGCTAATTTCGTTTTACGGAAATAATCTGCCGCTAGATATGCGATTTTTTGAGGCGCTCCACCACATTTAATTGGCGTTGTTGGCTGTGTGAAAACAGCATTTCCTCCTTTAAAGTTTTTGATGGCGTTCCATGTTTTTTTGGGATCTACGTAATTACTTACGGCTATCCCTTTTTCCAACGCTTCGGGCAATCCTTCAATTAACTCAGGAGCCATAATTAAACCTGGTGAAACAACCAAGAAATCATAACTTAATTCACCTGAGTTTTTGGTTGTAATCTTATTTTCTTCTGATTTAAAACCAGTAGCATAATCTTTAATCCAATCAACACCTTGAGGCATCACATCCGCCATTGGTTTGCGCGATTTATCGAAATCAAAGGCATTTGCTCCAACTAACGTCCAAGCAGCTTGATAATAGTGAAATTCCGCAGGTTCTACGATTCCTATTTTTAAGTCTTTGTTTTTTTGAAGAAGATTCGCCGCAGTCATAATTCCGCCGCTTCCGCCTCCAATGATGAGAATTTGAAAGTGTTTTTGCATAGTTCAAGCATTTGAATTGTTCTGCAAGATGAATCTATTAAACAAAACAGGGTGTAACAATAGTTACCTATATACTTGAAATGCTTGCCTTTACTGCTTTACGCGTAAACCAATTACATTTGGTAATGGCCAAAAATGATCGTTGTCGTCGCGCGGATAGGTTTGAGAAACATATGAACCAACGCGTTCGATGACGGTGTCTCCAACTTTTACGTACAAACTAGTTTCTGGTCCGCCTTCCAAATAAATTGCATTGGTTAATTCGAAAGGGAAATCCATCATGAAACCAATCATTTGATTGTGTGTGTAGGGAGAACGACTAAAAATGTAGTAAATGTTTCCTTCTGCATCTTTGGCAGCGATGAGCATACTGCAGGATTGATTGCGCTTGTTCCAGCTCAACGCTTCACCGTTACAATCGATCATGCGCATTCCTTGCGAATAACAGTGATAGTCCGATTTCACTTGTTCCCACGTATCGCATTTTAAATCCATGATGGTGAATTTTGTTTCCGTTGTATCTTTAGGATTTAGCGCAATCATTGAGTTGTAATTCGGATTGAAAGTCGCATTGTTGTGGTGGTCGTAACTTTTCATATAACCACGATTAATCAAGCCATTGGACAATTCATACATTCCTGCATTGATTACAACATTCAAATTAAAACTGTCTGCCCATTCGTTTACAGGTCGTGAGATTTTACCATATTGAGTTGCCGTCAGTAATTCGAAATCAAATTTATTCGGGTTGATTTTAACGATGGTCAATTTTGAATCACCAAGAATTGAAAGGCGAGGAGCTGAAGGTTCGCACAAATCAATTCCATCCGCTAAGTTTTTCCATTCGTAAACTGGAACTATTACCGTATCCAAATTCACACGAATTGAATCAACCTTGATTTTTATTGTATCAGATTTTACAGCAGGAGTTACCTGAGCTGAAGCGTTCAACACAGCAATCAAGGTAAAACAAGAAAGCATCAATCGTTTAAGAAGCTTCATTCCAATCGAATTTTTTAGGTTTAAACGGGAAAACATCATACAAATCTCCCGAATAATAAAACTGAAACGCTATTGCGCCAAAAGAATACGGTTTTTCGTAGATTTTTATTGTTGAACCACCCACCTTTGGATTTTTTTTAGGAACAGATTGCGGAAAACCAACATTAAACAACGTTGCCAAAATCTCAGGACGATTGTCAATTGGATAGCCTGCTCGTTCCCATTGATGTTTCACTTGTTTCAAGAAAACCGCAGCATACATGTAAGAATAATAATGGTTGCGGAAAGACGTCAAACGATCCATGCGTTCTTTTGCTGTATCAGCCGTTTGAAAATCAAGCAAGTGTTCGTATTGTTCGCCCAAGTAATATTCACTGTTTTTATCTTTCAATAATGCTTCAATGCGTTTTGCTGTATGTTCCTTAATTCCAGTTACACCGAACGAAAATTGTGATTCAACCGATAAAACTTTCAGTGGTCCAATCCATTGTTTATAGGCTTCACGATTCGAATTAAACAGACGAATTTGTTCACCAACTAAACACGAAACAATTAAACGCGATTCAACACCTGTTTGATTGGCTACAGAATCGATGATCGCTTTGTCTTTTACAACAGCCTCTTTGAAGGTTTGCCATTCAGCAATATTCATCCATTCATACACACTTTCGTGCTTGTATTTCAGTTTTCGATGACGCTTAGCATAAAAATATTTGTTGACTTCCTTTTGGTATTGTTTGTTGCCTTTTAAACTAATATCAACGGCATCCAACATGCGCAAAACTTCAATTTCATTGTGGTTTTTGTTGAAAGCATGAAGAATATACTGGGCATTTTTTGGGTAATATTTATTGAGAATTAGAATGCGGTGAAGTGCTTCGTACTCTTTGTATTCAACGGTAGAGGTATCTTTTTTGAAGGATTGATTGTATTTATCCTTGTTTTGATCAAAATATCGATTGTTTGCATCAATGGTTCCACCGTCATCCGTTAAGCGAAATTTAATTGCCACATACGATGCCGTTAAAAAGAATCCAATTAAAGCAAAACCCACTAAAAACGTGTAGAATGGAATTTTAAACCATTTACTGCGAAATATTTTTTTCAAGTTCTTAAGATTTGATATTCAGCGCAAAATTAGTCATTCAAAAATGATTTTGAAACGCTCACTTGTTAATTATTTAAGATAACTATCAATTTCACATAGTTGAATTCTATTATCTTTGTCCCAAATAAAACGAACATGGCAAATAATTTATTGAAAGGAAAAAGAGGAATCATTTTCGGAGCATTGAATAGTCAATCTATTGCTTGGCACGTGGCTGAGAAAGCACATGAGCAAGGAGCACAATTTGTTCTAACGAACGCACCAATCGCAATGCGTATGGGTGAAATTAATGAGCTAGCTGAGAAAACAGGTTCTAAAATTATTCCTGCCGATGCTACAAGTGTTGAAGATTTAGAGAAATTAATTTCAGAATCTATGGAGATTTTGGGAGGTAAAATCGACTTTATTCTTCACTCAATTGGTATGTCTGTAAATGTCCGCAAAGGAAACCACTATACAGATCAAAACTATGATTACACGCACAAAGGATTAGATGTTTCTGCTTTGTCGTTTCATAAAGTAATGCAAGTTGCGAAGAAATTGGATGCAGTGAATGACTGGGGTTCAATTGTCGCGTTAACATACATCGCTGCACAACGTACGTTCCCTGATTACAACGATATGGCTGACAATAAAGCATATTTAGAATCAATTGCACGTAGTTTTGGATATCATTACGGAGTTGAGAAAAGAGTACGTGTGAACACAATTTCTCAATCACCAACAATGACAACAGCAGGAAGTGGAGTGAAAGGATTCAGTGAATTCATTTCATTTGCTGAAAACATGTCACCACTTGGAAATGCAGATGCATCTGCTTGTGCAGATTACTGTATTGCTATGTTCTCTGATTTAACACGATACGTGACAATGCAGAACTTATTCCACGATGGAGGTTTCTCTAGCACAGGAGTAACAACAGCAGTTATCGAAAAATTTGGTGCATAAGCACTTTTAAATACTATTGAAAATGCAATGCCTTTGGTGTTGCATTTTTTTTTGCGCTGAACGGAGGTAAACTTTCTGTCAAATTTTTAACATCTTGTTTCTCGTCATACTAATTGTATTAATTTCGCGTTGAACTAGAAAACACGAAAATCAATCTCTATGAAACTACTAATAGCCGCAATGCTGATGCTGTGCAGCTTCACATTCGCACAACCGCTCAATCAAAAAAACTCCCAAGGAGGAATCATTAGTGTTGGAGGAAGAACAACCTTGAGTACGTTTAATCATGGTGAATTTGGTAATACAGGAATGGGCGTAGGTGGTCAATTTCGTTTACAATTTGCAGATCGCGTGAATTCAGACTGGTTTTTCGATTACATCACAGGTGATATTGAAGATTATGCCAATCGAACAGATTACCACATTGGATGGAGTGTAATTTACTACCCAATGAAAAATTTAATGCCAAAAGTTCGTCCGTATGTATTGGGCGGACATTGTTTCGATTATACACGCTTAGTGGATAATTCAAATTCGGCGAATTATATGGAGCGTTGGAGTTCTGCTGTCCAAGGCGGACTTGGAGTACATTTCAATCTTACTCCACGACTAGATTTGTCAGTAGTTTCCCAATACATGATTCACTTGGGAAGTGATGTGCATTCTGATTTACATAATGGTGAAGTAGAATTTCATCAGGAAAAAGGAGCAAGTTTAGAAGGACATTTATTGTTTCATGTAGGGATCAACTATAAAATTGCTGACTTATGGTAAGAAATATTGGATTTATAGCGCTTGTGCTAATTGGATTAAACACGAATGCTCAGGAAGATTACATTCGTCCCGGTTTGTTAAAAGCTACAGGAACGATCGCACCTTCTACTATGTTGAATAGAGCGGTAAATAATATTTATTTAACAGGATTCTTGGAATATTACACAGATAAACATTTAAGTTTAAGAGGAGAAACCTATTTTTTTGTTGATGGAAAATCAAAATCAGGTCAACCAAATTTATTTGTACATCAAGCGATGAGAACCTATTTTGGAGCTTATTACCATGTGAATAAAAATAACTGGGATAATTACATTGGTTTTCAACCTGGTTTAACACTTATGAGAGCTTTACCTTCAGTTGATGCAACTGAAAAATTGAGGGCTTGTCCTTCATTTGCAATTCACGTTGGTTCAACTTTTTACATCTGGAAATACTTTAATTTTTATGTGGATTTGGCTTATGTTAATTCCATGTACCAAGGATTGCCTGCTGGAGGACAGAGAACAGATGAATTAATTTTATCTGCAGGTCTTGGTTTTCAGGTGAATACGAAAAAAGCGAAATAATTATTTATTTCCTTTTAAGAGCATATTTCATAATACAGTAAATCACACGCATTCCGTCTTTGGAGCTGATTTTCTTTCCTTCTTCTTTGTTACGAGCAATATAGGAAATTGGAACTTCTTGAATGCTTAATCCCTTGATTTTAGAAAGTTTCAAGGTTACTTCTGGTTCAAATCCAAAGCGGTTTTCTTGTAATTTCATCCCTTTCAATAAATCGGCAGGAACCAGTTTATAACAGGTCATCATATCTGTCAATTTGAAACCCGTAAATACATTCGAAAGTTTGGTTAGAAAACCATTTCCCATGATGTGCCAGACGAAATTAGTGTTTTGATGGTCTTTTCGTAGAAAACGTGAACCGTAAACAACTGCTGCGTTTCCTGTGTTTAAACCTTCCAATAAAACATTTATATCTACTGGATTTAATTCTAAATCTGCATCTTGAATGACTATGTAATCGCCAGTTGCTAATTCAATTCCTTTGTGAATCGCAGCGCCTTTACCTTGGTTGATTGTTTGATGAAATGATTTTACACTCGTCGTTGGAAATTCTGTAATGAAGGCTTCAATTTCACTAGCAGTTGCATCGCTTGAACAATCATTTACCACAATTATTTCCTTCTCAATTCCGTGAATCAATTCCAACTCAGCAACATTTGTCAACACTGCTTTGATGGTCTTCGCCTCATTATAGGCTGGAATAATAATGGATAATTTGTTCAACTTCATATTTGGTTTTCAAATGTAGGGTTATTTTATGAATTACATTCACCCAAATGCTTTCAAGTCGTAAGCGAGTTGTTTGAGAGAGTTTTGTTAACTTGGCACTTGAAATGCGCATAAAAAAGTCACTTTTTTGGATTATTGGAATCAGCTTTGTGCTGGTTGGAATGTTCTCTGTGCGTGATTTAGACGGAAGATATGGACGTTCCATCAATGGTGATGCAAAAGCCTATTATGCTTATTTGCCAGCGCTTTTCATTTACAATGATCCAAGTTATTCCTTCATCGATAAAGTAGAAAAAAAGTACTATCCTGAAGATCGTTCGCAATTCAAAGACTTCCGTATTGAACAAAAGAATGGTAAATCGGTCAATAAAACCTTTCCAGGTTTAAGTATTTTATACGCACCGTTTTTCTTTCTGAGTATGCTTATTGCATGGGTTTTTGGTTTTCCAGTGGATGGGTATTCCGCACCTTTTCAATGGGGAATCGCTTTTTCACATCTCGTCTATTTCTTTATTGGACTGCGGTTTTTACTCGCTTTTTTCCGGTCCTACAAAATCAAAGATTCAATCAGTTATTGGATTTTTACTTTTCTACTTTTCGGAACCAATTGTTGGTATTATTTGGTCTACGATCACACAGTTAGCCACATTCACAGTTTCTTTTTGGCTTGTGTTTTACTTTGGTCGATGCAACAATGGATTTCAACGAAGCGCACGAATTATTTAGGAATTGTAGGCTGTGTAATGGCTTTGTTGGTGATTATTCGTCCGACAAATGCTGTGATGCTTTTGTTTTTACCATTGTTATTGGTGCTAAGAAATGTGAACTTAAAAGCCTTGTTCAGCAGGGAAGTTTTTCGTTTGAATCAACTTGTTTTGCCAGTGGCGATAGGATTATCTATTCTAGCGATTCCTTTTTTGTTTTGGAAATGGCAAAGTGATTTGTGGTTGGTTTACTCTTATGGAGAAGAAACGTTTGATTTCAAGCATCCGCATCTGTTGGAGTTTTTGTTTTCGTATCAAAAAGGTTGGTTACTCTGGACGCCACTGTCATTATTCGCATTGATTGGCGGACTCATTTATTTTGCAAAGCAATCATGGAAAGCGTTGTTGGTTTATTTACTTCCGTTGACAGTAATTGTTTACATTTTATCTTCCTGGTGGTGTTGGACATACGGATCAGGTTTTGGCCAGCGTCCGATGATCGAGTATTTGCCGTTCATCGCATTAGGATTTGCTTTTTTTGCTCAGAAATACCTGAGAAAAATAAAGTTAGCGTTGATTGTCGTGCCATTTTCTGGTTTAGCGATGGTTCAAAGTTACCAAGTCGCGAATAGTATTTTGAATGGAGGATTGACAACAAAACAAGACTATTGGTCACACTTTTTACAGTTAAAAACGGATGCGCCTAATGCAATGAAACCAACGAATTTACGTGTTTTATCAAGTAAAAAGTTGTCGAAAACATCTGAATTAGATGAAAATCACGCATTTTCAACTTCTATTGAAACGCTTCCAGTTTCCAATGCAAAACAAGCATTCGTTGAAATAACAATTGGTGCGGAACACCTGAACACCGACATTCGATTGGTACTAAGTTCAAAAGACGGCAGTTTCTACAAGGATCAATTCTTAGGAGATTTTCTGTATGAAACACCGCGAGAAATGAGTTTCTTGTTTGATTTACCTCCAGGTGATTCATGTGTTTATCAGCTTTATGTCTGGAATGGAGACACGAAAACGAAGGCGCTTATTGAACGAATGGAATTAACGATTTTTGGGAAATAGCTATTTCTTATTTCACCATCGGTTTTTCATTTCTGCTCCATTCGCTCCAAGATCCTACATACAATTGCGGAATTTCGAGTCCTGCATGTGCGAAAGCGAGTAGGGTATGACACGCAGTAACACCAGAACCACAGTGAACAATGACGTGATTGCTTGGAATTGCTCCACAAAGAGTGGAATACTTTTCGTTTAATTGCTCTGAAGGTAAAAAGTGTCCATTCTCATCCAAATTTTCTGTAAACGGAACATTGATTGCCGATGGAATGTGTCCGGCTACCATATCAATTGGTTCTGTAAGTCCATTGTAGCGATCGGCGTCACGCACATCAATAATAATGTGATTGTTGGATTGTGCAGCTTCTTCTACTTCGGACATAGAAACGCGACCTAAGTTCGAATTGTTGGCAGGATAAGCTCCCACCTTTTGAACTATTTCATTTCCTGAATTACCTGGTATTGAATTTATTAGTGCTGCTTGCAAACCTCCATTGATTACTTGTACTTTTTCATGTCCAAGAGCTTTCAGCATCCACCAAAATCGCGCAGCTGCATTTGCACCAAATTTATCATCGTAAACGATTACGTGCGTGTTAGGAGAAATTCCTAAACGTCCCAGAAATTGGGTAAAGTTCTCAATCGAAGGCAAAGGATGTCGCCCACCCAATGCTGCATTTTCTGGAATTTCTGCCAATTCTGAATCCAAATCGACAAAACGTGCTCCTTTCAAATGTTTGCTTTCATACGCTGCTTTTGCATTCGAACCAGTGCGAACATCAATTAGAATTGTAGATTCGGCGTCAATAAAGGATTGAAGTTCTGAAGCTTCGATGAGTGGTGGAATCTGTTGCATTTAATAAAAGTACGAATTTCTAAGAGAATTAAACCACTCGATAAATCGTATTGATTTTGTCTCCTTCTTTTTCAAACAAACCAAGATCAACCGCCAATTTTAAGTCGCGACTAGCGGTGGCAGTGGAAATATCCGTGAAAACATTCAAATACTCTTTACGCGTAAAAGGAATTTTTGTCGTTTCAGCAAAATATCTAATACGGTCTTCAGATGTAATGGTGCGGTTACGAATAGCTAACACTTCGGTTAAAGAAGCATCAATAATGTTCAACATGTAACGAATAAACGGCGTTGAATTGCCTTGTCGATCGCTTTCGGCTAAGGCTTGATAATAGTCTTGTTGCGACTGCTGAATCTTTTTTTCAAACGGGATAAATTCAAAAACAGGATATTCTTTCATGAGTATGAGTGTTTGCCACAAACGTCCCATTCTTCCGTTTCCATCCAAAAAGGGATGAATGAATTCCAATTCATAATGAAAAACACAGCTTTTTATCAAGGTGAGTTCTTCCGCTTCTTTCAAGAATTGAAATAAATCGTTCATTAAATAGGGAACATTTTCAGCTGGTGGAGCCAAATGCGCAACTTGTTCACCAGCAACTATACCAACTCCTTTTTTACGGAATTTTCCTGCATCAGAAACGAGTCCGTTCATCAAAAGGGAATGAGCAGCAAGAAATGAGTCTACTGAATCGGCGTTAAATTGAGAGATGTTTTCATAAACTTCAATCGCATTGCGAACTTCACGAATGTCTTTTTGAGGACCAATGACCTTTTCACCTTCTAGAAGTGCCGTAATTTGATCAATTGTCAAGGTGTTTCCTTCAATTCCTAACGAGGAATGAATCGTTTTAATTCGATTTTCTTTGCGCAGTTTTGGTGCAGGTTTGTCCAACTGTTTTGCATTGATTTGACCTATTTTTTCTGAGATGGAAATAACAGAAAGAAGAATGTCATGCGTTAAACTGTACGGTGGATTCATTTTGTGATACTATCATTTGATACTATCAAAGATACATTAAATTTTAATTGAATCACTTTGGCTACTTATTTTTCCAATTCTTTCAACTGTTTTGTGATTCGTTTCTCAAAGTCAGCCGAATAGCGGTTCTGTTGAGATTTAAGTGAAGCGATGAGTTCGTTTTTCAATTCAGGATGTTTGCTTACAAGTTGCATTAAAACGAGAATTGCTCTGGATTTGATAGAAGTATTGATTGTTGGCGAAAGCAACCAGGTGAATAAATAATCAATTGCTGCTGCTTCGTTTTCTTCAGGAACACCGACATAGCTCCAGTACGATGCAAAAGCGTGCAGTTGAGCTGGATTATTTTCACGGCAATACGAAAACAAATAGGGAAGTGCTGTAAAAAGTGTAGGAGCATCTGATAAACCAACGTCACTTAACAGCCAAAGAAAACGGGAAGAGATTGGATGTTCTTCTTTCATCAAAGGTGCAAGTTCGGTTAAATCAATTCTATTTGATACAATTAATTCTGCCCAAGTTTTGCGGTGATCTCCGGTACTTTTTGGCAAAGAAATGAGAAGTTCTTGGTAGAAGTTTTTCATTCCTCAATTACTGAAACGCGCTCCAAATAATCGTACAATTCAAATACACGGCTTTTTGTAATTTCGATTGTTCGCGAACCGATAATTAGGTTTTGAATCGTTCCACCACCTGAATAGCGTTCTTCACTCATCAAATAATTCACTTGTTGTTCACTTTCACGGTATTTTATCCAATTTCGCTGACTAATTTTCAGTATTTCTTTGTCTGTTGGTTCGAGTTTCGCCACAAGTAATTTGTAGTATTTGTTGAGCAATGCTTCATAGTCTTTCGCAAGTTGGTCATTTGAGAATTGCATCCCTAAATCGGTGTAATCGACTTCAATAAACAAGGCACAGCGACGTTCAACGATAAAAGTGTCTACCCGAAATTCAATTTGAATTTTCTTAAAATTATCAGAAGAAGATTCCTCTTTTTGTAATGCACTACGCACACTGTCGGCTTCTTTTACCAATTGTTTTTCAATACGCAGCGTATCTTCTTTTGTTGGTTCGCTAGGGTAGTTTTGCGAGAAGCTAACAGAGTAAACAAAAGAGCAAAGAATTATCAGAATAGTGTTTTTCATAAATGTGAAATTGCGGTTATGTGTTGAAGTTAATTTTTTTCCTGATAACTCAAATCATTTATCACTTCTATTGGTTGGGTTTTATCAAACTTCTTTGTTTTTAATGCCCAAGCCACGTTCCACTTTAAAGTAGAAGAAGGATTGATGAGAAACGCTTGTTGTGCATAGCTGATAGGCAAAATATTATAATCTGCTTTTAATGTGTCAGTATCGTAAATCAACCGCTGATTGAAGTTGAAAAAAATGACCTTGTTTGTAGTGTTTTTAATTTCAATACTCCCATAAAACCAATTTTTTGAAGCGGAATAATGATCAACTTTAACCGCAATTTGAATATCTTGATTTTCGCTAAAACAGGTTTTTTGAAATGCCGGTTCATTCAAAGATTTCTTTGTTAAAAAGCAAGCCGTTAATAGTGAAAAGTTAAGTAAAAAGAGAAAAATGGTTTTAATTTTCATTATGATAAATAATCAGTTCATCAAAACTCCTCAATATATAGCCAGCCTAAATAAACGATTGAGGTTACGAATATGGAAAAAGCGAGTCCAAGTATTAAAATTAGCCATCTGTGAATTGGTTTTAGCTTGAATCGTGAAAAATAATGATTGATTAGGAATTCCATTGCCCAGCCGAAGGTATAAAATCCGTTGGCAATAAGCAGAAAAAAGGCAGAACCAATAAGAACATCAGAAATTCCCCAACGCAAAACACCGTTCCAATAATCCAGCGCAATGATCACTTGAACAAAAATAATTACAAGGTTGTAGATGAACCGTTTTCGTTCCCACCACCTGATAATTAATTTATAATCTGATTCTGATTCTGAGGAATTTGGTAAATCTAATAGTTCGTCGTTTTGCATGAGTTGGACTTTGAGGATAACAAAAATGTTAGGGTATTGTAGTGGTTCTAATCAGAACCAATTGCCTTTTCAAGTTGCTTGATTACTTCAACAGGCGAATGAATTGTATTAAAAAATTGAATGCTTAATGTTCCGTTTTTCAATTTAAGTTGATTTGGATTAAATTCCTTTGAAAAGTCTTCAAGTTTTTTTTGAAGTGGCGAACTTGCTGTTGATTTAGCACCAAAAACGAGCGACTGAAACCAATTAACACCAATAGCTAATTTCTCATTGTGTGATAGACCTTTTACTTCGATAAATAATTCTGTATTGTTGTGTGCATTAATCGGAACAATCATTCCTTGTTGTGTTGTTTGATACTTTTTTAATTGAATAGCAATCGTCAATTGGTTCATCTGACGTTTGCTTTCCACATCATAACCATATGCATTGCACCAACCCGAAAAAGAATAGGAAGGTAAATGCGCAACGCAATCTTCTAGAAAACGTTTGTTTGCTTCGTAAAATGGAGAATCAACTGTTTGGTAATCGATCATGGTTTGGAAACAATATGTTTTTTATACGCAATTAATCTTTCTTCTTCCGAAATAGAAGACTAAAATCAACCTCTAACTTCTATCTCTAAACTCTAACTTCTAATAAACAATAAACACTTCAATCTGCTTCACAATCTTTTTCATGTGAAGTTCTTCATTCAAAGGATATTGTGGAACAGTTGTGTCACGATCGACGATAAATCCAATCCCTTGGTAGCGTGCTGTCCACTGATTACAACCGTCACAACCCGTCCACTGTGGTTTACCGTAGATTTTAATAACATCTTCAATTGTCGTGTTATTGAGCGAAATTCCCTTGTCTGTTTTGCCCTTAAAAGTTTCATCAAAACGCATGGTAAACACATTTCGTTCGGGTTGACCTTGGTAAAAGTAGAACGAAACACCTAATGCTTTGTAGTACAATTCAATGCTATAAGAATTATGCTCAATCAGTTCGTAGTTTTTCCCTAATGCTTGTTCTACTTCTTCTTGACTCGTTTTCTCTAACTCAAAATTACCATATCCTTTTCCTGGAATGATTGTTTTCTCTTTGTTTGTAGCTTTTTCAGCAAATGATGATGTTGCCTCAATAGATTTATTCGTTGCACAACCAGCAATTAAAACTGAAGTAACGAATAGAAAAAGAAACGATTTTATCATTGAATCAAATTAGTTATTTACTAAGAAAAGTGCATTCACAAACAACAATTTTCCGTTTTCCCAGAAACCACGGAACAAAGGATTGTCAACCATGTAGATTAAACAACCGCCACCCATGTTTTCTTGTCCAACGATTAAGGATTTTGGTTGCGCTTTAATCGCTTCACTTCCCGCAAATCCTGCAATTAATTCTGGTTTTTCTTCCAAATAAAGAACGTTTGCTCCGTTTTCCAAGTATTCGTAAGCTGTTGCACTCAATTTCAATGAATAATAGCTGTCACTATAACCAAAAGCCAATGGATTTGTTGTTTCGACCTTACATTTGAAAATTGCTCCTGTGATTGTTTGTTTAATCATCTCACGCTCTTGCGCACTGTAAGCAATGTGTGGATGTTCGTGTTTCTCAGGATCGTTTTTCGCTTTGTCTGCGTCTTCGCTTTCTTTTTCAGTTGATTTCACTTTCAAACCAAAACCATTGTCAGTCGTGAATTGACCCAAGGCTTCACCCATCGCAATTACTTTTCCACCGTTTGAAATCCATTCTTTTAAACTTCCGATTGCAGCACTGTCAGTCAATAAGCTGTAGAAACCTTCTGGAACAATTAAAACAGAATACTTTGCCAATGCTTCTTTTGAGAAATCGCCACTTTGAATCATCGAAATAGGGTAGTTCAATTGGTTTTCAAAGAAATGCCAAACTTCACCCACATTCAACGAACTTGCTTCATCACCCATTAATAAAGCCACTTTCGGAGTTTGAATTAACTTCACACTCGATGAACCGAAATCATTTCCTTTATCAACCATACCTGTTGGAGTTGGCGTCAATTGCACTTGTTGTTCATTCGCCAATTGGATCAAATCTCCTGGGAATTCAGTATACGATTTGTTATCTCCTTTTGTTATGATCAAGGTTCCTTTTTCGTACTTAATTCCGTTCAATTCAAACGCATTTTCAGCAAAACGCACACGAATTCCTTTTTGCAATAAACTCGTTAAGAAACGCGCGTCTTTCATACTGTTCCAATCCGCTAAATAAGCATAAGCTCCTTTAACGGCTTCATTTTTAACTTCTGTTTTAGTCAAGGCTTTTCCTGTAACCAAACTTTCTGAAGCAATTGCATCCAAACCATAGGCATACGGTAAAGACCAAGCAGTAATGTCATACGTCAACGAATCTGTCAATTTTGTGCGTGGTTCAAACAACACATTCACCAATGTTCCTTTTAATTGGTTGGTACTAATAACAATGTGTTTGTCTGTAGCTTTTAGTGTTCCAGCAGCGTTCTTCTTGTAATCAAAACCTTTTACAGTTGCTCCAGTTCCTGCTGAATACGAAATTTTATGCGCATCCAATAATTTACACAAAGCCGCAACATTGTCTTCGTTTCCGCCGACAACGAAACTTTTGTATTTGTAATTTTTGTTTTGTGCGAAATTCTTGAATTCTGAAATCAATTTTTTGTTTTGCTCATAAGCATATTCAACCGTTGATAATCCTGCGATGTGGTGATGTTGCACGCGATCAACCAAAGTAATTGTATCGCCGTCGTTATTGACAACGCCCAATCCACCGCGACCAGAACCACCTTGTTCGTAGGTCATTCCAATTGCTCCACTGTAAGTAGGGTAGGTGTCACCATAACTTGGATACAAAAGGTCGAAAATTTCACGTGTAAAATAGAACCAAGCCTGTTGATCGAAGTGTTTTGCATTGTTTTTTCCAACACCATTTTGGAATTCGCGTTGCCATGGAGTAATTACTTCATGATACGGTTCAGCCGCTGGAGCAAAATAGTAAGGATCGTTCATTCCTTGTTCGTGGAAATCAACGTGTACGTGAGGCAACCAAAGATTGTACAAAGCAATGCGCTGTTGTGATTCAACTTGTGTCAACCAAGCCCAATCGCGGTTCAAGTCAAATAAATAATGATTCGGACGACCAGAAGGCCAAGGTTCGTTGTGTTCAATTGATTCACGGTTGGCGTTTAAATCGTTGTTGACGTATTGATTGTACCAGTTCACGTAGCGATCGCGTCCATCAGGATTGATACACGGATCTAAAATCACCAAGGTATTTTTCAACCAATCTTGTTTCTCTGTAATCAATTCGTAGGCAGTTTGCATTGCAGCTTCCGTTCCAGCACTTTCGTTTCCGTGAACGTTATAGCTTAACCAAACGATTGCTACTTTTTCATTCGTGTTTAAATCGCTGTGTTGTTTGCGAATTTCGTCGATGTTCTTTAAGTTTTCTTCGCTTGAAATGTAGGCCACGATTAAATCGCGGTGTTCGTTTGTTTGACCGTATTTCTCAACTTTGATTGAACTTGAAGCATTTTTTTCCAATTGTTCGAAGTAGTCAACCACTTGGTGATGACGCGAAAAATACGTTCCTAATGGATAACCAAAGTATTGCTCAGGTGATTGTAGAGTTTGACCATTAACTGTGAAAGTTGCTAAGGCAAGGAGTGCGAATAACGAACGTTTAAACATTCAACTAAGATTTAGAATTTTCCCAAATCTAATGAAAGTTTTTCAAATCCTTAAATAATGCCTTTTACACGAAGGAATTCATCCAAAGACTCAATATCGCCGTACAATACTTCTCGTGCTTTACTTCCTTGGAAAGGTCCGATAATTCCAAATCCTTCCAATTGATCGACGATACGTCCCGCTCGGTTATAGCCCAATTTCAATTTACGTTGCAACAAACTTGCTGAACCTTGTTGATTGATAACCACAATTCGTGCAGCATCAGCAAACATTGGATCGATTTCGTTCATGTCCATATCGCTGCTTCCGTCGCCACCTTCACCAACATATTCAGGCAATAACAAGGCTTCTGGATAGGCACGTTGGTTTCCAATAAAGGCACAAATTTCTTCTACTTCTGGCGTGTCAACGAATCCACATTGCAAACGTTTTACGTCTGAACCTGTTGAAATCAACATATCTCCACGTCCAATCAACTGATCGGCACCTGAAGTATCAAGAATGGTACGTGAATCGATTTTTGACAATACTCTAAAGGCAATACGCGCTGGGAAATTGGCTTTGATCATACCTGTAATTACATTCACAGAAGGACGTTGCGTGGCAACAATCAAGTGAATACCAACAGCACGAGCTAACTGAGCAATACGCGCAATCGGATGTTCCACTTCTTTTCCAGCTGTCATAATCAAATCGGCGAACTCATCAATTAACACTACTATGTATGGCATGTAACGATGTCCTTTTTCTGGATTCAATTTGCGTGAAATGAATTTCGCATTGTATTCCTTAATCGTACGCATTCCAGCATCTTTCAGCAATTCGTAACGATCATCCATTTCGATACACAAGGAATTCAATGTGTTCACCACTTTTGAAGTATCAGTGATAATCGCATCTCCTTCTCCTGGTAATTTTGCCAAGAAGTGACGTTCAATTTTATTGTACAGCGTTAACTCAACCTTTTTCGGATCGACCAAAACGAATTTAACCTGCGCAGGATGTTTTTTGTAGAGAATGGAAATCAAAATGGCGTTCAAACCAACGGATTTACCTTGTCCTGTTGCACCCGCCACCAATAAGTGAGGCATTTTCGTTAAATCGAAGGTGAAGGTTTCATTCGTAATCGTTTTACCCATTACGATTGGCAATTCATAATCCGAATTTTGGAATTTCTCTGAAGCGATCAATGAACGCATGCTCACCATTTCAGGATTTGAATTTGGTACCTCGATACCAATTGTTCCTTTCCCTGGAATTGGTGCGATGATGCGAATTCCAAGCGCACTCAAACTCAAGGCGATGTCATCCTCTAAGTTCTTGATTTTCGAAATACGTACACCTGGCGCAGGAACAATCTCGTACAATGTTACTGTTGGACCAACGGTCGCTTTGATTTTTGCAATGTCTATTTTATAGTGAGAAAGCGTTTCAACAATTTTGTTTTTGTTGTCTTCCAACTCTTGTTTGTTCACTGAAACACCGTTTGAACCATAATCTTTCAATAGATCAATCGATGGAAGAACGTAACTTGCCAAGTCTAATTTCGGATCGTAATCACCGTATTCTGTGCGCAAATTATCCAAATCATCATCGTTCAATAATTCATCTGGTGCTGCAACATCCACGGAAAAACCTTCGCTTCCCAAATTAGGAGTCACTGGAATAAATGCTTCTTCTTGCGGAATGTCGACTTCAAAATCATCGTCCATTGAAGGAGCAGGATCTTTTACAGTAATAATCAATTCAGATTCGTCAAATTCAAACGCATCTTCATCTTCCTCTTCGATTTCCTCTTCTTCGTCTTCATCAAAGTGAACTGGTGTCGAAACAAAATCTTTTTCAATTTCTTCGTCCTTGATCGTATTTACCACACGTAAATCGTTGACTCCAGCAGAACTAAAGCGATTGTCTTCAGCTACTTCTTCTTCATCTTGCTCTTTTGCACCGAAGAAACGATCAAACAAGGCTTTGAAATTTGGGTTGAAAAGAATAACAGAAACGATGTAACCCAAAACACCGATTAAAATCATTGATCCGAAACGACCAAGAGAAAGTGCGAGCCATTGATTGATGTAATATCCGAACGAACCGCCAAGGTAATTCACCATTCCAGCAAAATAACCAAGGAAAATTGAACTCCAAACCATTAACAGGGTTACGCGAGCATACGATTTTTGAATTGGGGCAATGGTAACGTTGAATAAGATTTTAACACCTGAAATAAACAGCAAGAAAACAATTCCGAACGACGATAAACCGAACCATCTGAAAATCATGAGGTGAGAGGTCCACGCACCAAATTTACCCAACCAATTGGCAACGGGTTCTTCACCTTCTTCGAATAAAAATTGGAATAAACCTTTATCAATGACGCGGTCTTGGTCTTGTGTCCAAGTGAAAATATAGGAAAAACAGGCAAGAAATAGGTAGAACGAAAACAGCACCAGCAAGGCACCAGCAGTAGATTTTACTTTCTTTTTATCGAAGCGATTTGAAAGTCCATCAATTGGATTTTTCATCTTCACTTTTTCTTTCGGAGCCGCAGTTTTAGTAGCCTTCACCTTTTTCTCGGTTTGCTTCACTTCCGGTTCTTCAATAATATTTTCTTTCGGTTTATATTCGTTTTCCGCCATGTTCTTGATAGAATATCCTACGAAGATAAACAGGATTAGCGCAGTTTTCTTGGTGGAATTGAGTAAGTATAAACAGTCAAATGTTTATTAACTAGACGCTCCGCGGCAAGGCGCACAACTTGCCATTTAAAGAAATCTTTTGAACAGCTGTTATCTGATTGCCCGATTTCAACCCATTAAAGAAAAATGGTTTCTCTTACTTTTTTCAAGAGCTAAAAAAGTAAGCAAAAAGAGCCCTGCGCTGTGCATAATTCGCTTACCCATAAATGCCTTATTCAGGAAATTTGAAAAACTCCTCACCGCCGCAGCGGATCGTCAAACAGTTCCACCACGCAGTAGCAGCGAAGCTAAATTTCATCTGAATTTCAGCATATGGGTCCCAAGCAAATTATACAATGCGCTAACGAATCCTCCGAGCAAGTACTGTTTTATGTGAGAGGAGAGCCATACCCAAATAGCATCAAAATTTATTTCTACGACTTACAAAATAAGCTGTTAAAAACATCATATTTAGAGCAGTTTTTAGGGCTCATTTTAATGCTAACATCTTATAAACAGGATGTTTTTCAATAGCCTCAATTACTCATGAGGATGCTCGCCTTCGGGCTCTTCGGAATTGAAGTTCATGATTTCATCCATGAATTGATCGAAGGTCACTTTTTTGAAGTCAGAAGGAATGCCAAATAAATCATGTTCGGGAACCATTGTTTCCATTGAATTCAAGGTGTAAACAATAATCCCATCTACAGTAACAACATAATAGTTTGCTAGCAGCCCTGGGAATTGAGTAAAGGCATTTAAATATTTGTTACTCGTTTTTTTGATGTATAAAAATTCCATTGGTTCTTCAAAGGCAGTATGCGTCACCATTAAACGATTTGCCTTCAATCCAGCGATTTTTCTTTTTCCCCATTTCTTTTTGAATTGGTAGGGAAAACTATCTACTTTTTGCGTCGAATGATCGGTTTGAATCGCATAATTGTTAATCGGAGTTTCCAACAATAGGTACGATTTATTCAAGACCATGTGTTTGATCAATACTTGTTGGCCTAGTTGATCAGTCGAATTTTCAATGCGCAGCAAGGTGTCGTTGGTATAAATCACCATTTCTTTGTCGGGATACATTTGTCGTAAATTGGTATCCATCATTTGGACGCTGTAAACTAATTTTCCTTGAAAAGGAAGTTGTTCTTGTGCGAATGTGCCTAAAGCGAGAAAAAGAAATACGACTAAAATTGAACGCATGTGTTTTGAATTTGGTTCGAAATTACTAAGATTTTGGGAATAACGAGAATTAGGAGTGAAGGTAACAGATGAGGTAGGGATTTGATCTATATAATAATTCTGTGAAACAAACTTTTAAATTTTTAAAAGACTAGATATCTAGTCTTCGCAATTTTCCGAACGTGATTTGTTCAACCCCTTCATGGTTGTGATGGTCAGGGGTAAGGTTTTTAGTATTAAGATTTAACCCCATCAGGTTTGGTACAATCTCTTCTCTCGATTCTCTCCGCCGCGGCGGATCGCTTCTCATTCACTCCTTCAGGCTTGGGAATGGATTAATTTTCAGAATTTGATACCGTTTACTGTTATAGTTTGGTTTATCAATCACGAATTATAAATCATCAATCCTCAATCCATCGGCTCATTTCATTAAAAATTGTAATTTTGCGCCACATCTTATTTTATGAAGAAAGAAATTACGTTTATCGTCAATCGATCTGAGATAACTGCTGGTACGCGGGGCGCCTCTTTGGGACCCGATGCCATCTTCGCCGCAGCCAGGACAAAAAAGAGTTTATTGTTTGGTGCGTATCCAATGGTTGAGTTGCCGAATTATAATAATTTATTGGATCAACCATCCAACCATCCGTTTGCAAAACGCATTGATGGACTTGTAAAGGTCTTTAACGATGTTTCAACATCAATCGCTGATACACTTTTAGCGGGGAAATTCCCGTTTGTGTTGGCTGGAGATCACGGTTCGGCAGGTGGAACAATCGCTGGAATTAAGAAAGCATATCCAAATAAACGCTTAGGTGTTGTGTGGATAGATGCACATGGTGATTTACATACGCCGTATACAACTCCTTCTGGAAATATGCACGGAATGCCTTTGTCGACAGCTTTGAATGAAGACAATCTTCCTTGCAAAATCAATGAAGTGGATGCTGAAACGACGGCATTGTGGAACCAACTAAAGAATACAGGTGCTGAAGGTGCGAAAATTCAAGCAAGCGACTTGGTGTTTATTGCAGTGCGTGATACTGAACCAGAAGAAAATGCCTTGATGGCTCGTTTGCACATCAAAAACTATACGGTGGCGGATGTGAATTCTGAAGGTACGGAAGCAATTGCGAACAGTGTGTTGCATCGCTTGAAGGATTGTGATATGATCTATATTTCATTTGATGTGGATTCAATGGATCCAAAAGCCACGTCTTACGGAACTGGAACACCAGTGAAAAATGGCTTAATGCCAAAACAAGCGCGTGAATTGTTGACGCATTTATCGACCACCTCTAAAACGGTTTGTGTTGAATTTGTGGAAGTGAATCCGTGTTTGGATGAAAAATTAAATAGAATGGGTGAGGTAGCTTTTGAATTAATCGAAGGCTTAGTTACCGCAATGAATAAATAAAAATGGAAAGTACAATTAAGGAATTATTAGTAGCGAATTCATACGAATTGTTTGGTTTGCAAATCGACGCGAATCTGGTTCAATTTCAAAAAACACGTAAAGAAGTTGAAGGAGATTTAACGTTAGTAATTTTTCCTTTTGTGAAATTGTTGCGCTGTGCTCCGCAAGAAGCAGGTGAGAAAATTGGGAACTTCTTGGTAGAGAAAATGCCAGAAATTGAACGATTTGAAGTGCTAAGTGGATTCTTGAACTTATCTATTTCATCGGATTATTGGATTGCGCAGTTAAATGCTATGACGGGTGTAGAAAACTACGGTTATGCCGAAGCGAATTCAAAACCGACGATGATGGTTGAATATTCTTCACCGAATACGAATAAACCATTGCACCTCGGACATTTACGTAACAATTTCTTGGGCTATTCTGTTTCAGAAATTCTAAAAGCGAATGGTCACAAAGTGATTAAAACACAAGTGATCAACGACCGTGGAATCCATATTTGTAAAAGTATGTTGGCGTGGGAGAAATTCTCGCCATTGAATGAAAAAGGAGAACGCGAAACACCCGAAAACACAGGTTTGAAAGGTGATAAATTGGTTGGTAAATACTATGTTGAATTCGACAAACAATTCAACGCTGAAGCGAAAGCAATTATCACTGACTGGGAAGCTGGTAAATTTGATGGGTTTGCGCCTGAAATCAAAGCTGAATTTGAGCGTTTGACTGAAGCGAAAGCAGGAAAAGATGAAAAAGCGGTAAAAGGCTTAGACGATAAAATCAAAGATTTAGCTAAAAATCAAACGTCCTTGTTGCAAGAAGCAAAAGACATGTTGGTGAAATGGGAAGCCCGTGATCCGCAAGTCTATTTGTTGTGGACAACCATGAACAATTGGGTGTACGCTGGTTTCGAGGTTACTTATAAAGCAATGGGCGTTGATTTCGATACCTTGTATTATGAATCCGAAACTTTCCTTTTAGGAAAAGACATCGTCTTGGATGGTCTGCAAAAAGGCATTTTCTTCCGCAAAGACGATGGTTCTGTTTGGATTGATTTAACAGCTGATGGTTTGGATGAGAAGTTAGTGCTTCGTTCGGATGGAACTGCGGTATACATGACACAAGATATTGGAACGGCTGTCGATCGTTTCAAAGATTATCCAGATTTAAGTAGTATTATTTATACGGTTGGTAACGAGCAAGATTACCATTTCAAAGTCTTGTTTTTGATTTTGGAGAAAATGGGCTTCAACTGGGCGAAAAATTGTGCGCATCTTTCTTACGGAATGGTTGATTTACCTTCTGGGAAAATGAAATCGCGCGAAGGAACTGTTGTTGATGCTGATGATTTAATGGCGGATGTTGTTGCTGCTGCGACGGAAATGACACAAGAACGTGGACATTTGGAAGGAATGTCAGACGATGAAAAAAATAAACTGTTCAACCTAATTGGGATGGGCGGATTGAAATACTACTTATTGAAAGTGGATCCGAAAAAACGCATGATGTTCAACCCAGAAGAATCGATTGAATTGAATGGAAATACTGGTCCGTTTATTCAATATGCACACGCACGTATCAAGTCTTTGTTGACAAAATCGGGTAGTGCTGCCAATTCAACGGTTAGTGCTTCTGTTTTACAAGAAGTTGAAAAAGATATCATTAAATTATTGGTTGATTTTCCGTCTGTTATTGCTGAAGCTGGTCGAGATCAATCGCCTGCCGTCATTGCGAACTTCACGTTTGAATTGGTAAAAGCTTACAATCATTTCTATCAATCTGTTCCGATTTTGATCGAGCAAGACGAAAACTTGAAAGAAATGCGTTTGGTTTTGAGTGCGAACGTTGCTAAAGTCATTGATTTAGCGATGCGTTTGTTGGGGATTCAGGTTCCTGAGCGCATGTAGTCTTAAAGATTCGAGATTCGAGACCACTTCGTTGCGAGATTCGAGACTCGGTTCTCGGTTCTCAGCTCTCGATTCTCGGTTCTCAGTTCTCGATTCTCGGTTCTCGACTCTCAGTTCTCGGCTCTCAGTTCTCGATTCTCGGTTCTCGGCTCTCGATTCTCGGTTCTCGGTTCTCAGCTCTCGATTCTCGGTTCTCGACTCTCAGTTCTCGGCTCTCGATTCTAAAAAAAATCCAAACAAGGGCAATCCTGCACTATTTTTCACATTTCCTAGTTGGAAGTTTTTGTAGCAATAGCGCACAGCAGTGGGTTTTGTGACTTCTGGTGCTTCAACTCGTAATGTTTTACGATCTTCACTTAATGTTGCTTTTGCGGAGTAGAAAATAGCATCTTCTCCAGCAATTTCAAAGCCAGTGAACTGTTCCATTGGTTGAATTCCATCGTAGAGATTGTCGAAGTACAATACAATTGCGCTCTCTCTGAAAAGGTAAGAAGCAAATGACGGAGAAAGTGCTTGAATGGAAGAATACTGATAAGTGTTCATCAATGCGTAATTCGCTAAGCGTTCACCAACTTCTTTTTTGCGTGGTGGATGAATGTTGTTCAATTCGTTTTCTGTCACAAGGTCGTTCGTTCCAATGATTCCAACGTTTGTGTTTGATTTTGCACTGTTGAATTGAGCCGTTCGTAAATGTGCTGCTGTGATTGCTGTTTCGTAATTGTACGGTGCAATTTCCACGATTAGAAATGGAAGGTCGCCCAAGTTCCATTCCGTGCGCCATAAGGCAATCATTTCAGTTAATTTTTGCTGATAGGTTTCGTAGCGATCAGTATTCGATTCTCCTTGGTACCAACAAAATCCTTTAATGGTGTAATGACGCAGCGGATGCAGCATGCCGTTGTACATAATCCACGGTTTTTTCCACGTTTCATTCGAGCTGTATTCTAAACTTAAGTCCAGGTCCTTGTATTTTTCAACTAAAGTGCGCGTCATCCAACCTTCAACACTCGATCCGCCCCAGCTAGAGTTGATGATTCCAATAGGAACGTTTAATTGTTCACGCAAGCGATTGGCAAAAAAGTAAGCCGTTGCGCTCATTCCTGCGATGTTCAGTTTTCCGGGGACTTGCCATTTTCCTTCACAGCGTTCAACCGGTGTTTCTTGTGGATTTCGTTTTACGGTTAACATGCGAATACCAAACTCTCCATCCACATTTTTTATTACGCTATCAGCACCTTCAATCGGTTGGTCTTTGTAGCCGCGCAGAGGCATTTCCATGTTGGATTGACCAGAACAAAACCACACTTCACCAATTAACACGTCTTCCAATTTGTGCGTTAATCCTTCTTTAAACGTAATTGTGTGTTTTGTGAAACTACCTTTCGGTGTTTGAATGAGCACTTGCCAATTTCCGTCTTTATCTGCACGAACATGATAGGTTTTCTTTGACCATGAAACGTTGATTTTTACCAACTTTTTCTTGTTCGCTTTTCCCCACAATTTCACTTTTGTGTTTTGTTGCAATACCATGTGGTCGCTCAAAGCATCTGGCAAGTCAACATTGGCAAAAAGGCCAAGTTGAAGAAAAATAAATAATATGAAAAGTATAGAACGCATGTTATTCCATTGAAAAAGTTATTGGTATTGAAAAATACACTTCTTGAAAAATTTCGTCATCGATGGCTGGAATCCACTTAGGCATGGATTTTACAACTCTTATACATTCCCTATCGCAATGAGGACATCCAGCTATTCCTCCAATTACTGCAACATCCGAAATTGAACCATCTGGATTCACTTTGTATTTTAAATAGCATTTCCCTTGGACGTCATCTTGCGGATACATCATATTCATTGAAATATATTTCATCATTTCGGAATTTCCACCAGGAAACGAAGCTTGCTGAAAAAACGGAAAATGCGTCGTGTCTTTACCGTCGATTCCGAAACATTTACCTTCAATCAACTTTCCATCACAGAAAACATCCATGCGTTTCAGTGCTCCATTTGGATAATAACCTTTTAAGGTATCATCGTAGTTATTCAAATGATAGTTTCCTTTCGCTTTAAGCGCTCCGTTTGGGTAGAATTTCTCGAAGGCACCTTCCAAATTGTCCAAATACAGGTGCTGAACTTCCTTTAGCTGTTCTAATGAATCATATTTTTTTCGCACTGAATATTCAAAAGGAAAATGCGATTGATCGTGAATGGATTCTGATGCTAAAGTTCCATTCATGCGATACGACTGAACGGTTTGGATGGTTTTAGGTCCTTCAAAACTGTAAACAATTTCACGGTAACCAACTGCATTGATTGAATCGCAATCTCGTTTGTTACTATCGAAATAAGTTCTGCCAGGGTTTATTTGCCCAAAGGAAGTTGAACTGAAAAATACACAGATGAAAAGTGCAAGTCGCAACTGAAAAGCTTTATTCCATAAACGCATACATCAGAATGTTTGCACCCATTTGTAAGGCTTGTGTTCTTTTTTCTGGTGGATCGTTGTGCACAGGTTGATCTTCCCATCCATCACTCAAATCTGTTTCATACGTGTACAAACATACCAAGCGTCCATTTTCGATAATTCCAAATGCTTGCGGACGTTTACCATCATGCTCGTGGATTTTCGGCAAACCATTGAAATCGTATTTCTGATGAAAAATCGGATGATCGAACGGCAATTCTACTAATTGATTGTTTGGAAACACTTTCTTCAATTCAACACGGATAAATTCATCCATTCCGTAGTTGTCATCGATGTGTAAAAATCCGCCAGCCAATAAATACGTTCTTAAATTTTCTGCCTCAGCACTTGAAAACACAACGTTTCCGTGTCCTGTCATGTGCACCATCGGGTATTGAAACAAATCCTGACTTCCAACCTCAACATACGGCACATCTTTCGAAATATTCGTGCCTAAGTTTTGATTTGTATATCCAATCAAATTCGGCAAAGCAGTTGGATTCGCATAGTAATCACCACCTCCCGAATATTTCAAGACCGCCAATTGATACGTTCCTTGTCCCAAAACAAGTGACACCATCAAGGCAAGAGTGAATGTAAGTATGTGTTTTAGTTTCATTATATCAATTTCTATCTACTTCTCGGTTCTCGGTTCTCAGTTCTCGATTCTCAACTTCGCCATCATCACAGCATACAACCCCGCTGTCTCCGTTCTCAAACGATTTTCACCTAAAGTTATTGTTTTATATCCATTCTTCAAAGCCAAATCTACTTCTTCCAAGGTGAAATCACCTTCTGGACCAATTAATATCGGGCAATTAGTCGGTTTAAATTGTGCTTGAAGCGTATCTTTTGGTGCATCGTAGCAATGTGCAATTAAGCCATTCGGATGCGCTTGAAGAAAGTCTTTTACGGATGTCAAGGCATTTAACTTCGGCAAATACATGCGTTTCGATTGCTTCATGGCAGAAACGAGTATTTTTTCGAAGCGATCTTCCTTTGTATGCTTGCGTTCATTGTTTTTACACAATAAAAGCGTGATTTCTGTCACACCAATTTCTGTCGCTTTTTCCAAAAACCATTCAATGCGGTCATTGTTCTTTGTTGGAGCAATCGCAATGTGAATCGAATAGGATGGAGCAGCTTCCGTTTTTATCGAAAGAATTTCCAAACGGCATTTTTTTGGATTCGCTTCCGTGATTTTCGCTGTGAATTCACTTCCCAATCCGTTGACAATTGCTAATTCATCACCCACTTGCATGCGCAGAACACGACACGCATGTTTTGATTCTTCTTCCGAAAGAATGTGCTGTTTCGCATCAATGGCTATAGTTGAATCGTAAAATAAACGCATCAGTGTAACAATCTATAAATCATTTCTTTCATCAAATCGCCTTGTGTGAAAGCGCCTGAATTTCCAACTCCTTTTGATTTCAAATCGTATTCGTGCAAAATGGCAATGTTTGCTGCTATTTTCTTTGGATTGAACACTTTAGACGCATTCACCAATTCACCCGCAACGAAAGGATGAACTCTCAGTGCACTTGCCACTGCTTCCTTTGATTTTACTGGCAAGAAGTGAATGCGCATCAACTGTGAATAGAATTTAAACACGGTTGAAATCACCATGATGATATCGGCCGCTTTTGGATTGTGATCAAAATAATCGACAATTTTAAACGCTTTTGGAACATCGCGCACGGCCATCGCATTCGTTAATTCGAAGACGTTGTAATCTTTCGAAATACCAATGTTTTCCTCGATGTGAATGTCGTTGATGGTGGTACCTTTTTCTAATAAAATCGCTAATTTATCAATTTCATTTACGATGCGACCCAAATCTGTTCCTAAGAATTCCGCCAAGAGCATACACGCTTTTGAAGTGATCCCAAATCCAGTTGATTTCACATACGCTTCAATCCAACCAACTAATTGGTAGTCGCGAACTTTATCTGATTTGTATACAATTCCATTCTTCGCCGCTGATTTCATCAACTTCTTTCTGGAATCGTAGGTTTTGTATTTGTAATTCACAACGAAAATGGTCGTGTCGGAGGGATTTTCATAGTAATCCTCCAACTTGTCCATGTCCTTGAAATCTTGCGCTTCCTTCAAAATGACCAACTTGCGTGCAGCCATCATCGGGTAATTTTTCAATTCAGAAATTAAACTCAAGGCTTCTGCATCCTTTCCATACAAAATGGTTTGGTTGAAGTCGCGTTCGTGCTCTTCCAAGGCGTTTTCTGTGATTACACGTGTGATTTCATCAATAAAATACGCTTCTTCCCCGTGAAGGAAATAGATCTTTTCCAGCTTTCCAGCTAGAATTTCTTTTATGATGAGTTTGTAATCCATTAATTATGTTGTTCCCAGATTTGAACCAATTCGATTAGAGTATTCACCGCTTTTTGCATGTCTTGCACACTTACGTATTCGTGACGTGAATGTATCGCCATTTCACCTGTAAAGATGTTTGGACAAGGCATTCCCATGAACGATAAACGTGAACCGTCTGTTCCACCACGAATAATCATCGGACGTGGTTCAACTCCTGCTTTTTTCATCGCTTCAATCGCGTAATCTGTTACGAAAGGCACTGTTTGCAATACTTCTTTCATGTTGCGGTATTGCTCAGTCACTTCAAATTCGTAGGAAATTCCGTTGTATTGTTCGATCACCATTTTCAAAATATTCTCCAAACGGTTTTCATATTCGCCTAATTTCTCTGTAATGTGATCACGAATGATGAAGGTAACTGTTGCTGTTTCCAATCCTCCTTCAAATGAAACTGGGTGCACAAATCCTTCACGATCTTGTGTTGTTTCAGGTGACCATTTATCTTTTGGTAAAGCAGTTACGAACTCAGCCGCCACTTTCAAAGCATTTACCATTTTATTTTTCGCATAACCAGGATGCGCACTAACTCCGTGAATTGTTACTTTAACAGCGTCTGCAGAGAATGATTCATCTTCGATATCACCCAATTTCCCACCGTCTAAAGTATAACCGTAATCAGCGTTTAATTTTTTCATATCCAATTGCTCAACACCGCGACCAACTTCTTCGTCTGGTGTGAATAAAATACGAATTGGACCATGTTTCACCGCTGGGTTTTGGGTTAAATACGTCGCTAAATCCATGATAATTGCAACACCCGCTTTGTCATCTGCTCCAAGTAATGTTAATCCACTTGCCGTGATGATATCGTCTCCAATTTTAGTTGCTAAATATGGGTGACGCTCAGTTGTGATTACTTGTGTTTCATCGTCTGGAAGAACAATTGGTGTTCCATCGTAATTGCGGTGAACCAATGGTTTTACATCTGTTCCACTGCAATCTGGAGCAGTATCCATGTGTGAACAAAAACAAATTGTAGGTAAGTCCGTGCGATCGCTATTCGAAGGAATTGTTGCGTAAACATATCCCCATTCGTCCATTTCGGCATCTTGAATTCCCAATTCTTTCAATTCATCTAAAAGGACTTTTGCCAAGTCTTTTTGTTTCATGGATGATGGAAAAGATGTTGAATTTGGGTCAGCTGTTGTATCGATTTGTACGTATTTAATAAATCGTTCTTCTACGGTATACCTGTGATTGCTCATATTGTTTTTTTCTAAGAGTTTCAAAGATACTAATTTGTTCGAAGTTGAAATCGAATGTTGATAAATCAAAAAAGGCCTTTCGATTGAAAGACCTTTTTTTATACTTGATACGAAATCTAATTAGATAATCTCGTTTGCTGCGAAATGAAATTTACCTTCGATTTCAGCATTTTCGTCAGAATCAGAACCGTGAACTGCGTTACGTCCTTTAGACTCAGCATAATATTTACGGATTGTACCTTCAGCTGCTTCAGCAGGATCAGTAGCTCCAATCAACGTACGGAAATCAGCAACTGCATTTTCTTTTTCAAGAATAGCTGCAACGATAGGTCCAGAAGTCATGTATTCAACTAATTCACCATAGAATGGTCTTTCAGCGTGAACTTCGTAGAATTTTTCTGCTTGCTCAGTAGTTAATTGAGTCAATTTCATTGCTTTAATTGAGAATCCAGCTTGGATGATCATGTCGATGATTTTACCAGTGTGTCCGTTTTCTAACGCATCTGGTTTCAACATTGTAAATGTTCTATTAGTTGCCATTTTTCTTGTGTATTTCTAAAATTTGGGTGCAAAGATACACATTTAATTGTAAAAGTCCGATTTGAAGCAGAATGTCATTGCTTTCTCTCGAAGTTCGTATATTTGGACAACGAAAATCGAAGATGGAAACCTTAGAGAAGTTTTTTAGTGGAATAGATCCTGTAATTGCAGCCTTGATTGCTACGACATTCACTTGGTTGGTTACAGCAGCTGGTGCGGCTTTGGTGTTCTTTTTTAAAACAATGCACCGCGCTTGGTTGGATGCTATGCTTGGATTCACTGGTGGTGTAATGGTTGCTGCCAGTTTTTGGTCTTTGTTGAATCCTTCAATTGAAATGTCGGAGAAGATGTATCCGTCAATGCCTTGGATGCCAGCAGCAGTTGGATTTTTGATGGGCGCCTTGTTCTTATTCGTCTTGGACAAAAAACTTCCACACTTACACATCAATTTCAAGGAAGAGGAAAAAGAAGGTGTTAAAACACAATTGCATAAAACGGTTTTATTGGTGTTGGCGATAACGCTGCACAATATTCCTGAGGGATTAGCGGTCGGAGTGTTGTTTGGTGCTGCCGCAACGGGAATGGACGGAGCAACGATTTCTGGAGCGATTGCATTAGCGATTGGAATTGGTATTCAAAATTTCCCTGAAGGATTTGCTGTTGCAATGCCATTGAGAAGGGCGGGAGCGAGTCGCATGAAAAGTTTCTGGTACGGACAATTATCGGCCATTGTTGAACCTATTGCTGGTGTGATTGGTGCTGTTGCAGTTATTTATATGCAACCTATTTTACCGTTCGCTTTGGCATTTGCTGCTGGAGCGATGATATTTGTTGTGGTAGAAGAAGTAATTCCAGAGACGCAACGCGATAAATATACTGATCTTGCGGTACTTGGATTCATCGGTGGATTCCTAGTAATGATGGTCTTAGACGTTGCTTTAGGATAGTTCTGAAAATTTTAACATTTTTTTTATTTCAAAATACTTGCGCATTCAAATTAATGCCGTACTTTTGTCCTGTTCAAAACACAATTTCATAGTTGTAGTTTTTGGGTTTTATAGTTTTAGCATGGTTTAGGAAAAAAGAGGAACAAGTTTCATACGAATTTGTTCCTCTTTTTGATTTTTAGTCGGTTCGTTTTAGTTTTTTTTATATTTTCACTCTCGAAACGTTAAACTACTTTACGATGCTTACACGAGTACTACTTACAATCATTTCAATCACAACTTCTTTCGCAATTTTTTCGCAAACGCAAAGTGTTGCTTATCCAGCTGTTGGAAAAGGTGTTGCTACAACATTTGTAACGGATTACCACAGTTTGGGAATTAACTCTTCAGCATTGGGCTGGGGAACTGGTTATGATGGAAAGAAGTTCACGATGGGTGCAACGGAATTCGGATTTGGTATTTATTCTGATTCTTTGTCTTCGGATAAATTGAAAAAGTTCTACAAAGCAGTAAAGGGTGGTGTCATGAACAACAGTGAAGATACCTTGAATTGGATGGAGCAAAAAGAAGCAGCAGCGGATTACGCGCAAGCTGGACTTTCAATGTTTGTCAATTATAACTGGGGTGGATTCTCTTACCAATCAGCGAAATTTGGTGGAATTGCGTTTAATGTTCGTGAAAGTTATCAGTGGTATTCAAAATTGAACCAAGAAACGACAGATATTATCTTCAGAGGGAAATTATCCAATTACTTTGATTCCTTGACAGTTGTTTTTGGAACAGACACAACAACAATTGCCAATTCAGACAATATTTCCCAAGATACATTAGACAATGTGATTACTGGTACCATATCTGTTCCTTTGAATTTATCGCAAATCACAAAAGGTTCAGAAATAAAAGCTGTTTGGAACCGTTATTACAATTTCGGATACGGGCGTAAAATCTTTGGTAAAGATTCTGTTTTTGTTCTTTACGGTGGAATCGGTGGTCGTTTTATTCAGTCTATGGCGATGTTTAACATGGTTTCGGATGACAATGGTTTGTACATGTATTCATCCATTACGCCGAATTTTGACATTGATTATGGTGCAATTGCAAGTATGAATCCTTCGACCTTTCTACAGCAAGGAAAGCTGCTTCCAAAAGTTGTTGGGAATGGATATGGAATCGATCTTTCTGCGAGTGTAATTTTATTTAACAAGTTAAAAATCGCTGCAGCAGTCAATAATATTGGTTCTGTAACATACAATCGAAATGTTTACAAAGTAAATGATACTTTATTGCAATCGGTTTCTGTAAATGGTTTGTCAGATTACAACATGACCCAATCTGTAAACCAATTGTTGAGAGATGGAGGAATTTTATCACTTCAAGGGCAAGAAAAATACAAAGTAGCCAACGCATCAGATTTCCGTTTAGGCGCAAGTATGCACTTTGGAAAAGTAGTCTCTTTTGGATTTGATTTTGTGGCACCATTCGATCGTAACAATCCTGGAAGTATTGCAAATCCAGTTATTTCCTTTGGTGGAGAAGTTCGACCAGTGAAATTCATCGCGATTAGTGCTGGATATTTTGGTGGTGGAATCTATAAAAGCAACATTCCAGTCGGAATCAATTTCATTTTGAAAGATGGAGCGTATGAAGTTGGTATTTCGTCGTATGATGCTTTGACATTCTTTACAACAAAATCAAACAGCGTTTCTGCAGCATTTGGATTTGCACGTTTTAGATTCTAAGCAATCGACTGAAGTACTTCTTTCAGTTCATTAAGAATTAAGGCTGTTGCGCCCCACACTTTTTTCTCTACCAGATGAAAGTAGGGGACGTCTTTGTAGATACTTCCATTCGGTTGTTTTAAGTCCATTGTCTTTACGCGATGATCTTCCAGTAAGTCGAACAAGGTAAAGTGTAAAATCTCTGCTACTTCGCGTAGGTTTCTTTCCAATTGTGGCTTTTCGGCATGGAAATACACATATGGTTGAACTAAAAAGCTACTTACTGGAATAAATACTTCTGTCAACTTTCCGATTAATTCTCCTTGATCTATTGAAATACCAATCTCTTCGAAACATTCGCGTCGTGCAGTGACTTCTAAATCAAGATCTTCAGGTTCCTTTTTACCGCCGGGAAAACTCACTTGTCCGCCGTGTTTTCCTTCGTATTCTGGACGTTGAGTGAGAATGCATTTAATGAGATTGTCTTCTTCGTACAAAATCACTGCAACGGCGGATTCACGAATTTCTTCAGCATGTTTCAATGCAAGTGATGACAATGGCCTTGAGATAGGCGCCATTTTCATGTGTGCACTTTCTCCGGGCAAATGGTGTGTGATTTCTTTTCGCAGTTTTGCTAAGAAATCCTGTTCCATCATCATTTTCGAATGGATTTTATGATCGCAATGAAATCATCG